>Ga0265293_10003545_pt1 | contig 28865 bp, 18 predicted proteins | sample Munlanlewell138R_FD_192505 | JGI IMG/M metagenome (GOLD analysis project Ga0265293, IMG submission 192505) | Leachate microbial communities from a municipal landfill in Southern Ontario, Canada - Leachate well 138R | ecosystem: Engineered > Solid waste > Landfill > Unclassified | place: Canada... | reverse complement strand
AAAAGCGCGGGTATATGGCCAAAGTGAAACTGGAGGTCGGGTTGAGTTTTTATTTTTGCATGAACTTTCTGATCATACATGGGTCGCAATGGTCACTAAACAGAAAAAACAACGTGTAGGTAAACGGTATCGGTTTTCGAACGCTACTAATCGATTTTGGGAGGCCACGATTGTTGGTAACACCGAAGCCGGTAAAATTGTCGCATTTGATGAAGTTATCGACGAAAGTTTCTTTGCAAGTTGTGGGCATGTCCCTTTACCCCCCTATATAAAACGTCCCGATACTTTTCAGGATGAATCGCGTTATCAGACGGTCTATGCTCAGGCAGCAGGTTCTGTTGCAGCCCCTACTGCAGGACTCCATTTCACTACCACACTATTAGAAAAGATAGAAAAACGAGGCATTGAAATCTGTGCTGTGACGCTCCATGTTGGACCGGGCACTTTCTTGCCAGTGAGAACTGAAAAAATAGAAGAGCATCCTATGCATTTGGAGCACTACGATATTGCTGAAGAGACCGCTTTGGCGATCAATAGAGCAAAACGTGAGGGTAGGCCAGTAATTGCTGTTGGCACCACCAGCGTACGCACATTGGAATCGGCTTTTGATGAGGAATTACAAGGGGTCCTGGCTGGATCAGGAAGTACCCGCTTGTTTATAGTACCTCCGTATCGGTTCAAAGTTGTCGATCAACTCCTCACGAATTTTCATACACCAGAATCAACACTCTTAGTGCTAGTGTCAGCCTTTGCAGGAAAAGAACACATCTTTAATGCTTATCAACATGCTATTAGAGAGCGCTATCGTTTTTTTAGCTATGGCGATGCTATGCTTATTTTGTAATCAAAAGATTACAACAATGAATGTTGTTTTAATATTTTAAGAATCATCGCTGAAATTTCGGCTTTACTTTTTTGACCTGGAATGCGAATTAGGTGGACCGAATCGGGCAAATCAGAGAATATTAGTTCATAATTATCTCGCACAAGGGCTAAAAACTCTTGTCGTTCAAAAAGATCGCGCCCATTATCACGAGAAGCAATCCTTGAAAGACAATCTTCTATGGGAGTATCTAAATATATAATATATTTGGGTAGTGGAAACTGATTTAAAGCATTGACCCGCTCAAATCCACATTCCACAGATTGGTAGGCGAGAGATGAAAAAACGTATCGATCAGAGATTACTATGGCACCGTCATTAAGTTTTTTTGTTATTCCGGTAATAGGATTGTGGAGGTGATCCTCTCGGTCAGCCGCAAAGAGCATGGCTAAAGCTAACGGAGTAGTTACAATTTCTTTGTGCAGAACACTGCGGACTAAGGTGCCGAGTGGTGAGGATGTTGGTTCAAAAGTAGCATGACAATGGATTCCGGCCTGATCAAAAGCTTCAACTACAGCTTTCATCTGGGTAGTTGTTCCGGCTCCATCCATACCCTCTAATACAATAAAACGATCCAGAATTTGTTGCATGGGCTACCTCTTTATCTTATTTCTTCTTTACACCTTCTATACTATCTAAAGAGTGTCAAATTGACAAGAACTGTCAAAGGGATGCATGCAAAAAAGGGTAGGTAAAAGCTATAATAACCGCTATACTGAATACTATGCGAAAAGGACCGAAGAAATTTCACACAACGCTCACTACTAGTGTAGTTGCAATCCTCTTTCTCATAATTGTCTTAATTTTGACAGTGACCCTCCGTCAGGTTTTTGACGAGGCTTCGGTCGGTCAGTTGGTTTCTAACTATATTTTGGATCAAATCCCCACCGATAAAGATCTTAACATTAGTATTGGTTCAATAGATTCAGCTCTCTTTACCAATATTACCTTACGTGATATTAGCATCGCTTATCAAGAAGATACGCCATTTTTAACAGCTAAAAGGATCTCTATAAAAGTTCCCGCTTATCGTTTCCTGTTAAAAGCACTTCTTCCTAAAACTATTTTTCTAGAAGTTGATCAAGTTGAAGCGAATCTTGATGAACGTCACTTCGCTCTGTTGCCTGCAAGTGAATCTCCGCTTGTATTGCCGACCGCTAAGCAGACCTTAGTTTTACAACTTACTAACACAAATCTAGAAATAGCACTCGATAATTGGCAAGCTAAAATCATCCAAGGCGAAGCTCTACTTACAGTTGAAGATGGATCGCTACTCAGGGGGCGAGTAGCTGGAGATGAAGTAACTTTTAGGCATCCTGAAGGAACGCTTGAGAGTCACCAAATTTCTTTAGACTTTGGAGCCACCGAAGCTAAAGAGAAAGTTATTCGCCTCCATTCTGAAGAAAATGTACTCGTTGTTGAATCGTTGTCATTAGGACTCCACCTAGCCACCTTGGATGCTTCCATGGTGGGCAGCTCTTTAAAGGAGTTAATGCAAGTTAGCGGAAATGTGGCCTTGAATATCCAAGATATTGAGGGTAACACTTCGCAAGGAAATTTCTTATTAGCTAACCTTAATGCCCAAGGACAGGTAACGAACACAACTTTAGAGCAAGCTTCCTTACGTTTGTCCACGCTAAGCGCTAATAGCGGACCATGGAAAGGAGAGTTAGCTACGCTACAAGGATCGTATCGAGAGCAAGGTCTTGATAGTGAAATAAGCATATCTTCTCTAGATTCTCTAGTGGTATTTAATCATGGTCAAAAGGTAGGGGCCCTCGAGAGCCCTTTGGTGGTTTTTTACCAAAATAAAGGACTACGTTCGCTCCGTCTTGGGTTTGATTTACTTACTCTTTTAGATTTTACGCCACTGGCGAATCTATTGGCCGTCTCTTTGGAGGATTTTAAGGGGGTAGAAGCCGAGCAGGGGCATTTCCTGTTACTGCAAAATAGAGGTAGTAACGCTATCCATGCAGAAACTAGCTTTACCATGAAGGGACAGACGACACTCCCTTTTCTGAGCCAATTTGAAAGTGAAATTACGGGAGATGTTACTCTCCTTGAAGGTAATCAAATACAAAACGGGGAGATCTCCTTTACCAACTTTAAGAGTGACGATTTACCAGGATCCATGCAAGGCGTTTTACTCTATACGAAGGAGCAAGAGGAGGAGCCTCTCTTTAGAGGCCAAGTAGAACACTCGAGCGGAATTCTAACACATGTGACCTATGGTCTTACATCAAACCAAGCCCGCCTAGCGTTGCGTTTTAACGAAACTACAGTGTATGATTTTTCTGAACTTATTAGATCAAACGCTTTCGCAGTTGGTAATTTACTAGTACCCACAACTACGTTAGAGGGGAACGTAAATCTTACTTTTGCTTTAGATGGATCAGTTGGACGCGGTACTGCTGAAATTGGGATAGCTAATCTGGCTGTAGATCAACAACGTTTCAACATTGCCACCACTTTTGCTGGTGCACTCGATCCCCAATCGTTAAAAGTTGATTTAGCTACGGTTACGACTGAAGGGTTGCGTCTTTCCTATAGTGGAGCAATTGATCGTTATCGCCTTTTCCCTGAGGGAATCCTCAATATTAGTGAAGTAGATAGTGGTAAAAATCTCGTTTCGGCCGATTTTGCCCGTCTAGAAGAACAAGTCTACACTTATAAAATATCTTCCCCGACATTCCCAAACACCCGTCTTGATGGAGAAGTTTCTTGGACCGACGAGGGGCTATTGGCAGCCAACGCTCTATTGAGCGTACCGGGTGCTACCTATCCTGTAATGTTATTAGCCGATATTGCTACCAGTACCTTAACACTGGATTCTGAAAATATTTCGGCAAAATTTGATCTTATATCAGAACCTGGTCATCTCACTGGGAACATCAACTTATCTTCATTTCTACTCCCTCCCATGAGTGGACAAGCGTTACGAGGAGAAGGATTCCTTAATGGTTCTCTTGCTATTGATGTGTCACTTGCCGATGGATTGTTTTTATTAGCGGGAGACGAAATTGAGCTTTCTGGATTAGCGTGGAGCGATTTGCCTCCTTGGAGACTTAATTTTAACCTTGAAGCCGATCCACAACAACTGCGTCTAAACGATGTTTTCTACCAAGATAGTTTTGGCTCTCTTTCTGGTTTCTTACATCTTTCAAATAAAGATTTGGCTTCTCTAGCCAGTCGAAAACTTAAAGATTTTTCCCTACTAGGGCAGTTTGAAAGTCCAACAGGTTCTTCTGTAGAGCTCTCATTCTTTCCTGATTCTGCAGTTGAAACGGTTACTATGGGATCATTACAGATCTCTCAATTTCCCCTTGATCGCTTTGGTATTTTCAGTGGTGGCGCGACTCTTGAAAGTACGTTCATTGGCGAGACAAATTTAGACGATATGACGCGAGCACATGCCAAATTAGGGCTGAAAATGGGGCAAGATTCTCCAACTGAGGCCCAACTAGAGCTCCACGTTACAGATAGCCAAATTAGCTTAGAGAGGGGACTCTATTCGAGTGGAAAATTACAGATAACTCTCCCTAAAGCTGTTTTCCCATTTAATGGGGAGGCGGTCATCGATTTAGATTTACGTTATATTTCCGACCTCTTTTGGCGTGATGGAGATACAACAGCTTCTATTGCCATTCGTTTTAGTCTACCTAAAGCCTCTAACATATTCGAATGGGCAGATCATGCTCTTGCACTGCCTAAACAGCTTCCTCCCTTTACTATTACCCATACCAACACCCTCTTTTTAGGGGCTATTCCTTGGGGTTCCGGGAGCCATGAAGTTACGCTTGAAAATCAATTACTAACGATAAAGCCCCTTCAAGGTGGGAATATTAGGGCAACGTATGCCTTAGATAGGGGGGATATAGAATTATTGGCAACGAGGGGGTTTCCTATTTTGTTGCATGCCGTTGGTAATGTTAATGGGCAAACGATTTCGATAGCTGTTGAAGATATTGAGTTTGATATGCGTCTTATAAATGCCATCTTACTTGAACCTATTCTTGATTTCATCTCGGGAACAGTGCGCGGATCTTTCGTCATAGATGGGGCTCTTGCGAATCCTGAGTTTTTTGGCACATTACGAGCGAATTCTGTGGAAATGACTACATTTTGGACTCCAGGAGAAATTTTATCCTTAAAGAATCCAATAATTACCATTTCAGAACATCTCGCCTCTGTTGCACCCACCTCAGTTTCAATACTTCATACTTCAGGTCGACGATCAACCGCAATGGCCCAACTAGAAGCTTCTATCGAAAATTGGAATTTCCCCCATTATCGAGTTGATGCCTTTGGACTCAGCAATCCAATCTCGCTTTGGTTGCCCCTTAAAACTCTCGATGTGAACATCGAAACGATGGTGTCAGGAACGTTTGCGATTGATGGTACTCCTACTGAAGAGACTCTCTATGGCGATGTTATCGTATCTGATGGATCTATCTCGTTTGGTGTGCCAGAATTGCCCAGTTGGGTCGTCGAAAAAGAGAGAACCAGTATTGATATGTCTATCCAAACAGGGAAAAATGTCTCATTTATCTACCCCAATACCGAGTCTCCTATATTGCGCGCCACTTTTGCCGATAATCAACGGATCACTCTTGTCGTGCAGGCCCCCCAAATGACCACCTCAATCGGGGGTCAATTAGCTTTCCGTAGTGGAGAAATTTATTATGTCCAAAAAAACTTCTATATCACTGAAGGGGCCTTAAAATTCCCGTCAATTATGACTGATTTAACCGGGGAGCTGCTCCCAACACTTAGTTTACGGGCCCGGTTAAGAGAATTTGAACCTGATGGTTCCCGTGTTGATATCTATTTAGTCCTCCAAGATGATAATTTACTCGATCTAACCCCTCGGTTTGAATCAATTCCGATCCGTTCAACCAATGAAATATTAGAATTATTGGGTCAAAATATCGTTACCGCAGGGACGGGAAGTGATAGTGGCTTTACCTCTGTCGTTGCCGTAGCTTCGGCGGCAACAGATGTCTTTTCTCGCTTAGGATTGTTACAAAACACAACAATTTCACTCGGATTTTCGAGTATTGTCAGAGATTCTTTGGGGTTAGATGTGTTTACTATTCGCACAAATCTTTTACAAAACATCTTATTTGATGCTTTACCAGGGATTGCTGCCGATACCTCGGTAAGTCCTTTAGCCCGTTATTTAGATAATACAACTATGTATATCGGAAAATATGTGTTGGATGAATTTTATTTACAAGGGATGTTCCATTTTAGGCGAGATTCGCTTGGCAAAGGAACTTCATTTTTAGCTCAAGATTTACGGATTGATACCGAATTAAGTATCGAGTGGTCAAACCCATTAGCAACATTCAGTCTCTTCACCCAGCCTGAAGAGTTGTCGGTTTTTGATTTATTCGATACTATGGGATTTAGTATAATTAAGCGATTTGAATTTTAAAAGGAGCCCCTATGCTGCGAAAAATGATCCTTTCTATCCTTTTATCGGTTGCAATATTCTCTGTCGCGGCTGTTGAACCACCTGCATTGGATGCTTGGTGGGTCAATAAACCTATGCAGGAATTTGTCTATGTTGATCTCAATAATGTAGACAGTGCAACGATAGACCCTTATGTACAGCCTCTCGTAGGAGTTCCCTATACCCAACCTGCTATTGACGCATTGCGTTCTGATTTACTTAATACAGGGTTGTTTTTAGAAGTTGAGATTATTCCGGCAAGGATAGACGGTTCTACCGATGCCTCAATTATCTACATAGAATTTGTTGAACGTCAAAAACTGACCTCTATCAATTTTGTAGGAAACAAATTCGTTACTACTGAAGATTTGGCCAAAGCCATTAATTTACAAACAGGGACCATGTTTGATACAGCAGCTTTGGATAAAGCAATTGTCGCTATTAAGAAATTATATGCGAGTAAAGGGTACGATAAAGTCGATGTCTTTTCCTCCTATGTTGCAGACGAGCAAGCTGAAGGGATTGCTCTTACTATAAGCATTACTGAATACGATTGGTACTTAAATAAACCTATCCGAGGGTTTACCTATAAAGGGCTAAAAAATGTATCAGTAGAACTGCTTGATGATATAACATATCCTTTTATTGGAAAACCATTTACTCAGGAAACATATCGACAAATTGAGTCAAAACTCAATGAGTTGCTCAAATTTAGTGTATTCCAAGCTGAAGCAAAACGAAGTGGACCAAATAATAATGAACTAACTATTGAATTTATTTTTACCGAACTTCCTGTGATTCGAACGATTGATTTTGTTGGTAATGACAGTATTAAGGCTAAGGTATTGCTAGATAAGATTAGTGTTAAGCCCAAAGAATTCCTCTCTTTGAATAGAGTAAACGCCGGAAAAGAAGCTTTAGAGGCACTTTATCTTGAACGTGGTTATGCCAACGTTCAAATAACATCTAATTATACTATTGAAGAGACGACCAACCTGCTTGACCTTACCTATACGATTACAGAAGGAAAACAGGTTAAAGTAGGGGAAATTTCGTTTGAAGGGAATGAAGCCATTGCTGCATCGGTTCTCAAGAAAGACTTTACTACGAAGGTGCAATCACTCTTTAACTCTGGGAATTATCAAGCGACCAAAGTTGCCTCTGATACACAAGCCTTGCAGTTGGTCTATCAAAAACTGGGTTATATCGATGCTAAAGTTTTAGAAGTAAGGCAGGAAGAGATTTCAGATGATGCTGATATAAGAAAAATTAGGCTCGTATTTGTAGTCGAAGAGGGGCAACAATGGTTCTTTGGAGGGATCAAGGTAGAGGGTAATACTGTCTACAGTGACTCAGATATTTCGGCATTGTTAGTCATGAAGCCTGGTAGTGTGCTAGATATTTCAAAAGTTCAAAGAGAAATAGGCAAAATTGCCGATCTCTATTGGAACGAAGGGTATGTTGAAAATACAATAGATATTCAAGAATCAAGAAATCTAGAAGATCGGAGTGTAACTTATACGGTATTGATTACCGAACGGGGTCAAGCAACAATTGAAGAAGTTTTAATTCGTGGACTCACTAAGACTAAACCGTATGTCTTAGAGCGTGAATTGGCTTTACAAGTCGGTGATATTTTCAGTAAAGATGCCTATATCAGAAGCGCCCAGAATTTATATAACACAGGGTTGCTAACTGATGTGGTGCCGTCCCTTAATTATGGCACAACAGAGAATTCTTTGGTGGTAGCCTATGATGTAACTGAAGGGAATCAAATGAATATTGGCTTTGGAGCCACTTTTGGCGGTAATGTTGAGGGCTTCCCAGTCAGTGGTTTCCTTTCGTGGGCCGATACGAATGTTGGTGGCACTGGCCGTGATCTTGAAATAATGACCGAGTTATCACCCGATTCTCAGTCGGCAACTGTTTCGTTTAGAGATACTTGGGTCAAAGATAAACGATGGGGAAATTCTGTTAATCTGTCATTTAACCATAGCCGCTATAAAAATGGGCGAGTGTTAGGTGATGGCTCTCCCACGACTGAACTACGCGATAATGAAGCCTATCCCTATCCCTACACAAGTTATGCCCAATGGGTAAGTGATGGATCTCCCACTCCCGATGCCGAATATCTGATGCCATATGATTCGTATAAGATCGGCATTGGTTTTACTACTGGCTATACGTTTGTGTTTGCACCTGGTCGGTTATCACTTTCGGTGGGACCAACATTTACTCTTAACCGAGCAGTTTTTGACTCTGATACATATACCGCCTTTGATTACTTAATTGATAAATATGAAAAAAACTGGCAGTTTTCAAATCGAGTTGCCCTCTCTGTAAGCTGGGATGGTCGTGATTTAGTTACCAACACCACCAAAGGATATGTAATTAGTCAAAACCTAACCTATGCTGGAGGTGTTTTGGGGGGCTTGTCCAACTATATGCGTTCGTCGACTAGTGCTTCAGGTTTTTTAAAACTTTTTGAAATACCTGGTGAAAAACCAACTCCTGGTGTTTTAAGCCTCAATACGACTGTTTCGTTTATGTTTAACCAATATTATTCTAAATCGGGTAATTTGAGCGGAGAGTGGACTTCTGGAATAAGTGCGTCAAAATTTGAATTTTTATATATAGATGGGATGACCATCGCACGTGGGATTACTCCTAAGTTCTATTATGAATTCTTATGGGATTCTTCCTTAGAATTTAGTATTCAAATTGCCGAGAATGTATTATGGGGAGATGTATTTGTAAGTGCTACTGGTGCTTCAAATGCTTTAAGTACGGTTGGAATCGATCCTTTAGATTGGTATTTCGCGGCTGGGTTAGGGATCCGACTTAAAATCCCTGGCTTCCCATTGGGCCTGTATTTGGTAAAAAATGCTAAAAAGGTTGGCTCGAATGCATTTGCTTGGGAGGGTGGACCCATTTTTAAGTCGGGAGCCGACGGCAGTGGCCTTAAGTTAGTACTAGCTATTACAACCAGTATTTATTGAGTTCGGTGATCATGGATGAACAAAAGCTAACACCAATGATGGAACAATATCTGGCCTTGAAGCGCGAGCTCCAGGATGAGATACTGTTCTTTCGCCTCGGAGACTTCTATGAAATGTTCTTGGATGATGCCAAAGAGGTCTCGAAATTACTTAATCTTACCCTTACAGCACGAAATGGGATACCCATGTGTGGTATTCCGTATCATGCGGCTAAAAATTACATAAAACGGTTACTTGAAGAGGGGAAGAAAATTGCTATTTCTGAACAAACAGAGATGCCGGGGCCCGATCGTTCAATAGCCAAACGGGAAATTGTGCAGATTATTACCCCAGGGACTGTCGTAGAAGATGAATTTTTAGATGCCTCTGCCAATAATTATATTTTGAGTATTTGTGTTATAAAAGATCAAATTTCTTGTGCCTACTGTGAACTTTCGAGTGGCCTTTTCAGGATGGTTGTACTACCACGAGAAGAGCGTTTTGAATCGGTCAGGGCACTCATTGAAGAGTTACACCCGCGTGAGCTCCTCGTGAATGAAGAGGATTATTTTACTCATGTGCTCTTTGCTCAAATGATCGATGCCAGTGCTGCTATGAAAACACGTTTACCACCTTGGTATTTTTCTTTAAGTCATGGGTTTGCCTTACTTCGAGAGCATGTCGCAACTATCAGTTTAAAACAGTTTGGCCTTGAAAAAACCGACCTTGAATTAGCTGCGGGAGGGGCTTTGTTACAATACCTCCAGGAAACTGCACAAACTTCTTTAGCTCAGATTACTCAATTTGAGAAAGAAGATCGCTCTACTCATCTCCTTATCGATGAAGCTACCCGTAAAAACTTAGAATTAGTTAAGAATCTACAAGAAGGCAGTAGTGCAAGGACCTTATTTAGTGCCCTTAATCTAACATGTACCAGTGCTGGCTCACGCTTACTCCAACAGTGGATTAATGCTCCCTTAGCTAGTATCGAGCAGATTACTGAGCGGCAATTTCATGTTACCTGGTTCTTAGAGCATGATAGTGAACGGTTACGTATACGGTCCTTATTAAGCAAGACTCGTGATGTGGCTCGTTTAACTTCACGTGTTGCAATGCGGCGGGCTAATCCGCAAGACCTGGTGGCCATCCAACAATCGATAGCTACTTTGTTTAGTGTAATGGAAGCTTTTAGTGATTATTATCAAGAGCTGTTGAGCAAATATGTGGACCAAGACTCAATGGGGCGTTTAGTTTCCCTCATGGAAACGCTACTATTAGCTTTACAAGAAGATACTCAAGGTCTTTTTACAGCGGGGAAGGTGATTAAGAGTGGTTATAATGAGGAGTTGGATCGACTTCGCGTGTTAACGACTTCCGGTAATAAAAATCTATCTACGTATGCGCAAAAATTAAAAGAAGAAACCGACATTCCTACCATAAAATTAGGACAGAATAAAATAATAGGATACTATCTAGAAATTCCAAAAACACATGCTGCTAAAATACCAGAATGGTTCAACCGGAAACAAACATTGGTACATGCAGAACGGTATACAACTGAAGAACTCATATACTTAGAGAGTGAGATTCTCGCTAGTGGTGAACTTGCCCAAGCTTTGGAAAAGTCGTTATTTGAGAAGCTGGTAGAACTCACAGCTGATCATATTCAACCTTTATTACACATAGCCCATTTCTTTGCGACTCTCGATTGTTTGCAATCCTTTGCTCAAGGAGCTCAGGTACACCAGTACTGCAAACCAGAACTGGTTACTGACGACGTCTTAGTTATTCAAGACGGTCGCCATCCAGTGGTGGAACAATTTTTAGCCAAGGGAAAGTTTGTAGCCAATGGTTTGCAGATGGAAACTTCAGTTAATCGGTTCTGTTTAATAACCGGACCAAATATGGCCGGAAAATCGACCTATCTTAGACAAAATGCATTAATTGTCCTCATGGCCCATATTGGTTCGTATGTACCGGCAACCAAGGCTCGTATTGGTTTAATCGACAAGTTGTTTTGTCGTGTCGGTGCTAGTGATAACCTAGCTCGCGGGGAATCGACATTTTTGATTGAGATGCAGGAGGCGGCATTTATTTTACGTACAGCTACTCCACGATCGCTGGCAATCATGGATGAAATTGGGCGGGGTACCAGTACACAAGATGGAATGTCAATTGCCTATGCTGTTATGCAAAAGATGGTTGAATTAGGGGTGAAGACACTTTTTGCCACCCATTATCATGAATTAACACTCATAGATACAAGTGCCATGCAGTTGCTAACTTTAGCGGTGGCGGAGTCGAAGAAAAATATTGTATTTCTGCGTAAAGTACAACCAGGTCGAGCTGATAGTTCGTATGGCTTACATGTAGCTAAAATGGCTGGTATCCCTTTAGAAGTTATCAAGAAGGCAGCCATTTTTCAAAAACAACATTTTGCCGACTATGCCTTTACAGATAGTGAGCAGCAATTAGATCTATTTACCGGTAGTGTTGCTGGAGAACCTCCATGCAATTACGATCCTTTAATCGATGAAATTGCCAATTTTTCCTTAGAAGAATCAACGCCACTTGAGGCTATGTATTTCCTTGAACGCCTAAAGAGCATGCTAGCTGAATTACAGTGAAGCACTTTTACACTTTAGGCGTTCCTATTAGATATGAAACATTGTTATGGGTTTTGTCTTCTTTGTCATAATTTTCAAAAGTTGTATAATTATATTTGCCCTCTGTGTAGAGCTGAGGTGGAAGCTCTTTTGTATCAGGGCGAGAACTGTCCTTTATGTGGACAGCCACTCTTGCATGAAGACTCAATTTGTCTCTGTGATCAAACTGGTCCTTTTATTCAACGCATTGCGGTGTATGCCAAAGAAATGCAACATCTTATGCTCCGGTATAAGAAAACAGGGGTGAAACGGTTGGGATATTTCTTAGCCACTCTCATTACTCACTATGTACCAAAGGACCTTCGCCTAATTATTGTACCAGTTCCTTGTAGCAGAAGTAGTAGGAAAACACGTGGCTGGGATCAGATGGTCTATATTGCCAACATCATTGGGCGAACAACGGATCATACTGTGTGTAAATTACTTGAACGGACTGGAAATTCTGAACAAAAAGGATTGTCACGCTCTCAACGCTTAACAGAAGCTCCTCGTTCCTATTTTCTGAATGAAAGACAATGGCAATTGCATGCTCAAAAAATAGAGGCCTGTCATGCCATTGTGGTTATAGATGATGTGATGACAACTGGGTCTACGTTACGCACCTGCATCGCAAAAATAGAAGAGGTTATAGATAAGCCGATAGTGGGACTTTGTTTAGCGATGGATTGACAATATAATGTAAATGAATTACTGTTTTAACAGTTAGTCAGGATTTTTGGGGATCGCAGAAGTCGATCCCTTTTTTATGGAGTTATGGTGCAAAATATTATTCGTAACGATGCGTTATTTATTGAACTCTCGCAGGTTCTCAATCCTATGGATATATTTATAGTAGATATTCGTCGAGGAGAACAAAGAGACACAATTAGAGTGGTAGTTACAATAACTACGAAAGAGCATCGTGCAGGAATTGAAGAGTGTGCAAAAGCACATCGTATCATTCGACCACGTTTGAGCGTTCTTGAAGATAATCGTGATATTGATCTCGAAGTTTCAACTCCAGGTTTGCAACGAAGCTTTAATGACTTGTATGAATTTTCGTTGTTCACTGGGCGCCGTTGTCGAATCTACGACTTGCATCGGTCAGCTTGGGTCGAGGGTATTATAGTCCGTGAAGGCGATGGAGAGGTTGTCTTAGAACAAGCTCAAATTGAGGATACTAGTGACCTGATAGAGGAATACCGAATTCCATATGGCCAAATCCATAAGGCCAAATTAGCATATGCATGGGAGGATATGAAATAATGTCCAATGATTTAGGAGAAGCAATACGCTCTCTGGTAAGCGAGCGAGGAATTAGTGAAGATCTTGTGCTCGAAACTATAAGAGGTTTATTACTTGCCGCTTATAAACGAAAATTTGGAACTAGTGATAATGCCGTTGTTCAGTTCAATGAAGCTCGGGATGACGTTCAATTGTTTGCTCGAAAAACTATTGTTGCCGATGATGACTTAGAAGATGATTTTGATGAAATTTCCCTCTCTGATGCTCTAGAGTTACACGATGATTGTGAAATAGGAGATGAAATTCTCATCCCCATCGACCCCAAGACCTTTGACCGTATTTCAGTGCAAAGTGCAAAGCAAAAAGCCAAGCAGGATTTGCGGGAAATTCAGAAAGATACCCTCTATTCTGAGTATAAAACTAAAGAAGGGGAGATGATTATAGGCTACTATCAACGCGAACTTAACGGTGATATGATTATTGATCTAGGGAAGATCGAAGGAACCTTACCCAAACGGTACCAAAGTCCCCGTGAGATCTATCGGAAAAATGATAAGATTAAATGTTATGTCTACCAGGTGGAGAAGCCTGAACATGGGCAATTGCGGGTGATCTTATCACGGACCCACACAGAATTTGTGCGAAAATTATTCGAATTAGAAATTCCTGAGATTTATGATCATTCTATTGAAATTCATAAGATTGTCCGGGAACCGGGATATCGTTGCAAAGTTGCCGTTTATTCCAATCGACCAGATCTTGATCCAGTTGGGGCTTGTGTTGGGTTGAAGGGAATCCGCGTTCAGACTATTATGAGAGAGATGGAGGGGGAGCGGATCGATGTATTGCGATACGATCCCGATCCGCTTGAATATATTAAAAACTGCCTTTCTCCTGCAGAAATTAAGCGAGTGGTTATCCTAGATGAAAAGAAACGCACTGCTGTTGCTGTGGTAGAAGATTCTCAGTTGTCTTTGGCAATTGGGAAACAGGGGATAAATGTGAGGTTGGCCAATAAGCTAGCCGATTGGATTATTGACGTGAAGACACTAGATCAGTATCGTGAAATGGATCTCGATATTGATACGAAAGAGCGTGTCGATGCTTTGTTTACAGATCTTCCTACTTTTGAAGATGCCTACATTGAAGAGGGAGAGGAAGATGAAGAGTTGCTACTCAGCGATATTAGTGAGTTAAGCAAAGAATTAGTTGCAAAACTGCAATTTCACGATATCTATACCGTTGAAGAATTTGTCAACTTGACCGATGATGAGATCGTAAGTTTTGGCGATATCACAACAGAAGATGTACGAGTTATCCATAACGTACTCGGAGATTATGTCGATATTGTAGAAGAAGAGGATGCCTCAGAAGTGGAGCAACAATTCCTCTGTCCTGAATGTGGACATGTTCTTTCACCTGACATGACAAGTTGTCCCAATTGTGGTGTCGGGTTAAGTTTTGAAGAAGTGGACGTAGACGAGGAGTAATTGAAAGATATTATGGCGGAAGAAGATAAAAAACCTAAAACAACTCTTATAAAACATGCTCGTGGAAAGGGCTCGGGTGATTCTCCTGCTTCATCGCGAGGTGAGGCAGAATCGGCACGACCTATCGAGAAGAAAAAAGTGGTTGTGGTCAAAAAGAGAGTCGTGGTGGTGCGACCTCAAGCTAAGCCGGTTGAAAAGCCTGCTAAAATAGAGGCCGAAAAACCTAACAAAGAGACTCCAGTTGAATCAACTCCAGAGAAACCATCCGCTGAAAAAGCTCCTTCGAAAACGGCCAAGAAACATCCATTTAGGCGAACACCGAATGCTGGTGTGACAACACCTGTTGTGCATTCTCCTAAAAACTTGCCACCAGTTCCTGGCCAAGGGCAAACAGCCGAAGATCATGCCGAATGGCGTAAGAATAATCCTCCTCAAAGTCGTGCTCCCCAACCAGGTGGAACCCGACAAGTTGGTCAAATTGGTGGAAGTCGTCCCCCTAGTCCACGTCAAAGCGGAAGACCGTATCCCGGTCCTTCAGCAGGGCGTAGTCCAGGTGGTCGGCCACCTGCTTCAGGACGACCCACTAGTGGTCGGCCTCCCTATACTGGACCCTCAACAGGACGAGGTCCCAGTCGGCCCCCCTTTGGTGGAGGAAGAGGAGCTCGCCCTAGTGGACCACGTCCAGAAGTAGAAACGGTTGTCCAAAAAACCTCTAAAAAGGTCTATCGTAAGAAAAAAGCATTTAAAAGACCAGAAAAGGTTACCGAGCGTGATTTCCATATTAAACGTAAAGATCAACATCGGACCAATCCGGTACCGAAGAAAATCGATATTATGGAAGTTATTACTGTTGCTGATTTAGCAAAAAAAATGAATTTGAAAGCTTCTGAGATTATTGGGAAGTTGCTCAAGTTGGGCATGATGGTAACTATTAACCAGCAGATTGATTCTGATGTAGCTACTTTGATTGCTAGTGAATATGATTGTGAAGTAAATATTGTTTCCTTATATGACGAAACTTTAATTGCTACTGATGGGGATAAAGCCGATGAATTAGTAGATCGAGCTCCTATTGTTACTATTATGGGTCACGTTGACCATGGTAAGACAAAATTGCTCGACGCTATTCGTTCTACCGATGTTGTAGCCGATGAGTTTGGTGGAATTACCCAACATATCGGAGCTTATAAAGTAACATTACCTGGAAAAGGGGATGTGGTATTCCTTGATACTCCCGGCCACGCTGCTTTTACTTTAATGCGTTCTCGTGGTGCCCAAGTTACGGATATCGTGGTTTTGGTTGTCGCCGCTAATGACGGTGTTATGCCGCAGACATTAGAGGCTATCGATCATGCTAAAGCTGCCAAGGTTCCCATTATCGTCGCTATAAATAAAGTTGATTTAGCTGAGGCTAATGTTGATCGGGTAAAGCAACAACTGAGCGATCATGGTCTTATGCCTGAAGAGTGGGGTGGTAGTACATTATTCTGTGAAATATCAGCATTGAAAAAAATCGGTATAGAGGATTTACTCGATACCATATTACTTCAAGCTGAAATGCTTGAGCTGGAAGCCAATCCAACCGTACGTGCGGAAGGTAAGGTGTTGGAATCGCGTATAGATCAGGGACGGGGAATTGTGGCTTCGGTCATTGTTGAACGGGGTACCTTGCATCAAGGTGATAACTTTGTTGCTGGTATTTATCCTGGTAAAGTGCGTGCAATGTCAGATGATCGTGGAAATAGGATCACTGAAGCTGGTCCAGCTACTCCAGTCGAAATTATTGGTTTGAGTGATATTCCTGGTGCTGGCGATCCGTTCCAAGTAACTGAAAATGAAAAGCAGGCCCGTCAAGTTGGTAGCAAGCGACAGGAATTAGAACGACAGGGGCAGGCTAAAAATGTACAGAAGATTACGTTAGATAATATCTTTGACAAAATGCAGGATGGTTCCATTCAAGAATTAAACGTTATTATTAAAGGTGACGTTCAAGGTTCGGTTGAAGCTGTTCAGAATGCCTTAGAAAAACTATCTACTGATGAAATTCGATTACATGTGTTACGTGCTTCTGCCGGTGCCATCATCGAGGATGATGTAAACTTGGCAATTGCCTCCAATGCTTTAGTCCTCGGTTTTAATGTTCGACCTACGCCCCGTGCGCAGGTACTTGCGGAACAAGAAAAGATTGAGATCCGTAAATACAACATAATTTACGATGCTGTTGATGATATTCGTAGTGCTATGGAAGGAATGTTGACTCCAGATAAAAAAGAAGTTGTTATTGGTCAGGTTGAAGTACGTGATACCTTCAAAGTGCCCAAAATTGGACTTATTGCGGGATGTTATGTGACTGACGGAAAAATTAAGAGAAATGGCTATGTGAACGTCATTCGCGATAATATAAAGATCCATTCTGGTAAGATTTCTTCGTTGCGAAGATTTAAAGATGATGCGCGCGAAGTTGTGGCTGGATTTGAGTGTGGTGTTGGAATCGAAAATTACCAGGATTTACGTTCAGGTGATATCCTAGAAGTATTCGAAGTGATCGAAATAGCTAAAAAGTTGAAATCTAATGAGTGATTATATGAAACAGCGGTTAGAATCCCGCATACAAGAGACGATTAGTATGATGATTGTTACCCGTGAAATTAAACATCACGGGCTCAATCCCTTTGTATCTGTAAGCAAAGTAACTTTATCCAAAGATAAAGCTTATGCGACTGTATGGATCTCTTCTTTTGTAGAGGATCAGGAATTGGAGCAGTCGGTGCAAGCTTTGCAAAGTGCTGCTGGTTTTATTCAACAACGACTGGGTAACATTCTACAAACAAGGAATACTCCCCGTCTTACATTCAAAATTGATACCTCCATTAAGGAATCCCAAGCGATGAATGAATTGTTGGATAGTTTACACATTACAGATGAAGAGAAGTAAATCATCCTTACTACTTGTTCATAAACCAACTGGGGTTACATCATTTGCCTCATTAGCTCCTATTAAAAGGGTGTTCGGTAAAAAAGTGGGGCATGGTGGAACTCTAGATAAGTTTGCCGAAGGGTTAATGATTGTCCTGACAGGTACATTTACTAAATTAAATGCGCTAGTTTCCAATCTTGATAAAAAATATATCTCAACGATTTGTTTTGGGAGTGAAACTAGTACTTTAGATCCGGAAGGTGAGATTGTCAAAGAGGGTCCTATTCCCACGTTAGCCCAGATTGAGCAGGTCATCGCCAACGAATTTCAAGGACCTATTCAACAAACACCCCCTCATTATTCTGCCATTCATATTGATGGTAAACGCGCCCATGCGTTAGCTCGTTCAGGCCAAGACTTTGAAGTTCCATCGCGACAGGTAACTATCTACAAAACAGAGATCTTAGACTGGAAAGCACCTTTTTTGACGTTAGCTGTCCATTGTTCAAAAGGAACCTATATTCGCTCTTTAGCCCGCGACATTGCCCTTTCTTGTAATTCAAGGGGGCATGTAAGTGCCTTAAAACGAACGGCCATTGGTCCTTTTCTCCTTGATTCGGCAATCGATGTTGAGTCTCAGGATGCTCTAATTGCCCACAGTGCTACCAGTGTGGAAAGACTGAGGCAATTAAACCATATGGGCAGCTTGGTAGTTAATCCCTCTGCCGCTATGCGGCTAAGATATGGTAATCTTCCTTTAAAAGATGCTATTATAGAGTCAAAGGTCACGGATAAAGATAGCTATGCTCTTGTTTTTGATTTACAACATACGTTATTGGCAATTGTTGGCCTCAATACAGAAGGTGTGCCAAATAAAGTATATTCCTTACCTTGTATGGAGATGTAGTGGTGGAAATATATGATTTTGACCAATTATATAGATCACGTGTTCTGAAAAATATTCCTTCGGCGCTTTCAATTGGAGTCTATGATGGGATACATATTGGGCATCAACGGATTATTGCTCAAACGGTTACCTTAGCTAAAAACGAGGTTGACGGAAAGGTTGTAGTTATTACATTTGCTCAAAATCCCAAAACTATGATGGGGCGTAATCCCTTTAAACAACCCTTAATGAGTCTACGCCAAAGTACCGATTTCTTTTCTGAACTTGGAGTTGATTATTTAGTTGTGATTGACTTTTCTCCTGATTTCAGTAAACTGACAGGAGAGGAGTTTATCGCCCGCTGTTGTGCAATGTTTGATGTTCGGGCTATTGTTGTTGGGGAAAATTTCCGTTGTGGCTCTCATGCCGATACAGGTGTTGAGGAATTACGACGTATTGTTCCTAAATATGCTCAAAGAGCCCAGGTTTGTGTTCCTGAGATGTATCGATTACCCGACGGAACACCAGACAGTAGCTCATTGGTGCGAATATCTCTTTCTGAGGGCAAGGTGTCAGAAGTAATGGCACAGCTCGGCAGGCATTATTCGGTTGACTTGGCCCATATACCTTCCAAGAAAAGCGAATATCCCCTGCGTTTTTCGCTTAGTTCGTTTGTACAACTTCTGCCGCCACCAGGAGTGTATGAGACCGTATTAGTTATGGCAAATGGGTCCCAATGGAGGATGATTGCTAATCTTAACGAAGAGTTTCTTACGTTAACCAGCAAAGCTGCTTCAAAGCCGGGTAGTTTGTCAACTAGTTTGGATAGAACTGAACGATATGATAATTTACAATTTGTAAAGGAGTTAACGTAAGTATGTTGACAAAAGAAATGAAAGCTCAAATCGTAACTGAATTTGGCGGAGAAGCAACTAACACTGGTTCTGCTGAAGTGCAGATTGCATTACTTACTGCACGTATTAAAGATCTGCAGGATCATTTTAAAAAGTATCCCAAAGATCACGCCGGACGCCGTGGTTTGCTTAAAATGGTAGGTGCTCGTCGCCGATTGCTCCGCTATGTCCGTAATAATGATGTAAATCAATACCGTGAACTTATTCAGAAGTTAGGGTTGAGAAAATAATTGAGAGTAGTATGTGCTAATACGGATCAGCCTCTGCCTCTACAAAGAGGATTGAGGCTGTTTCCTTTTTTAGCGAATTGCTTTAGTAAAAGAAAAGAACAAAAGAAGTAGGAAATTATGATTAAAACAGTAAAAATGAAAATTGGTTCTGGCGAATTAGTGCTAGAAACCGGAAAAATGGCTAAACAGGCCAATGGCGCTGTCTATGCTTATTATGAGGGCAGTGCAGTTCTCGCAACGGCATGTGCTGGGCGAATGCCAGATTCGCCACTTGATTACGTACCGTTACAGGTTGAATACAATGAAAAATATTATGCAGCTGGAAAAATACCAGGCGGCTTTCTTAAGCGAGAAGGACGCCCTAAAGATAAAGAGATTCTCGTTTCACGGTTAATTGACCGTCCCATGCGCCCTTTATTTGATATCGCCTTTGGCCGTGAAATTCAAATAGTTCCCACCGTGGTGAGTACCGATATGGTAAATCCACCCGATATCATTGCTATGATTGCCGCCTCGGCAGCCGTTTCAATTAGTGATATCCCTTTTAATGGCCCGACTGCTGCAGTTCGTGTAGCTTATATTGATGGTACGTATGTGGTAAACCCCACGTTCGACCAAATTGATAACGCCGAATTAGAAATTATTGTCTCTGGAACTGAAGATGGTATTACCATGGTTGAAGGAGGCGCTAAACAAGTCTCTGAAGAGATGATGTTGGAAGCTATTGCCACAGCCCAACCTGTTATTGCCGATGTATGTCGTCTGCAAAAAGAGTTGGTAGCCTTAGCTGGTAAAGAAAAATTGCCCGTCCTTGAAATTAAAGAAGATCTCTCCTTTTTAGAACCCATTCGAAAGTTTGCCTATCCATTATATAAAAAAGCTAGTTTTGTTAAAGGTAAAATGGCTCGTTATGCTGCTCTGGCGGCTGTAAAAGAGGAAGTCATAGAGAAATTTGAAGATGCCATCGAAGAGAGTGGGATGCCAGAAAAGGTTTCTGGTATGTTTGAAGAGCTTGAATATACTATTTTACGCGATTCAATCCTTAATGATGGGGTACGCACTGATGGACGCAAAGCGGATGAAATTCGTCCGATTAGTTGTGAAGTAGGTATACTGCCTCGGACTCACGGCAGTGCATTATTTACTCGTGGTGAAACGCAAAGTTTAGCTACTGCAACATTAGGTTCTGCAAGCGATGAACAAATGTTTGATACTATCGATAGTGAGAAACATTTTAATAATTTTATGTTGCACTATAATTTCCCCCCTTTCAGTGTTGGAGAAACAGGACGACTTGGTACCGGCCGACGAGAAATTGGTCATGGACATCTCGCCCAGCGCGCCTTAGAACATATTTTACCGACCAAGACAGAATTTCCCTATACCATCCGCATAGTCTCTGAAGTGTTGGAATCAAATGGTTCTTCTTCTATGGCTTCCGTTTGTGGAGGGAGTCTTGCCCTGATGGATGCTGGAATTAAGATTAAGGAGCCTGTAGCAGGAATTGCGATGGGACTAATTACTGAAGGTGCTGATTATAATAAATATGTAGTACTGAGTGATATTCTCGGTGAAGAAGATCACCTTGGTGACATGGACTTTAAGGTTGCAGGGACAAAAGATGGTATAACCGCTTTTCAAATGGATATTAAGATTGCTGGTGTTACCCATGAGATTATGACAAAAGCTCTTGCCCAGGCTAAAAAAGGTCGGTTACATATCTTAAATATTATGAATCAGACTCTGGCTACTTCAAGAGAAGAAATTTCAGAATATGCTCCCAAAATCCTTACCATGAAAGTTGATGAAGACAAGATTGGTGCTGTTATTGGTACTGGTGGTAAGACGATCAAAGGTATTGCCGAACAGACCGGAGCTGAAATAAATATTGAAAATGACGGTACTGTGACCATTTTTGGAAAAAATAGTAGTAGCGCTCAAAAAGCACTAGATTTAGTAAAATCGATCGTAGAAGAGCCTGAAGTTGGACGTATTTATACTGGTACAGTTAAGAGAATTATGGATTTTGGTGCTTTTATTGAAATCCTACCAGGTAAAGAGGGGTTATGTCACATTAGTAAATTAGCCAAAACCCGCGTCAATAATGTAAATGATGTGTTAAGTGTTAATCAGGTGATTCCTGTCAAATTAATGGAGATCGACCGCATGGGTCGTTTGAATCTTAGCTATGTTGATGCTTTAGAAGAAAAGGAATCGAAATAAGATGAAGGTTCGTGTGGTCGTTAAGGAGTCGGCTTCTTTACCATTGTATGCATCAAAAGGAGCCGCAGGGGCTGATTTATGTGCCTGCCTTCCTGATACGATCACACTCGATCCTCATGGCGGTATCGCTGTGGTTCCAACCGGTCTAGTACTAGAAATACCTCCGGGTTTTGAAGGGCAGGTACGGCCACGAAGTGGCCTTGCAGCCAAGTTTGGTGTAACAGTACTCAACAGTCCTGGTACTATCGACAGCGATTACCGTGGGGAAGTTAAGATTATTCTTATTAATCACGGCAAAGAATCGTTTACCATTTCTCACGGAGAACGCATCGCTCAATTAGTGCTTGCACCGGTTTTACAGGGTCAATTTATCCAAGTAGAGACCAGTACTGAGACAGAGCGAGGTGAACGAGGGTTTGGTTCGACAGGAGTATAATTAATGGAGGAGGAACGGCGGATCTCCACATTCACTATCTTACGTGGCTATGTGCTACGTGAGTTTCTCCTCTCGCTTTTAGTAGCGTTCCTTTTTTTCTTTTTTATCTTCTTCATCAATCAATTATTATTATTTGCCCAAAAAATCTTACTTAAGAATGTTAATCTTTGGTCAGTGTTGCAGTTAGTTGCTTTATCGGTCCCCCAAATTTTACTCTACACCATCCCCTTTTCTACATTAAGTGCAGCTTCAATGGTTATTGGGGACTTGTCGGCACGCAATGAAATTTTAGCTCTGCGTACTGTGGGTATTTCATTACGACGCATGTTTGAAATTATTGCCTTTATGGCTCTTCTTTTGGCTTTTCTCACCTTTTTCGTTGCTGATGTGATGCTTCCTTGGAGTCACCAGCGTTTTAAGGTTTTATATGCTGAGTTATTGCGTGATTTACCTACGATGGAAATTGAGTCCTATGCTGTTAACCAAATCGGAGATATTATTTTGGTGACTGGAGAGGTCAAGGGAACTGTGATAAAGACTCTGGTGCTTATCGATACTGCTGAAAGTCAGGTTATTACCGCTTCTGAAGGTGAGGTGACCCTCATTGATTTAAATTCATTTTTGTATCGACTGGATGTATCCAATCCTGTCATATTAAAAGCTGAAAGTAGTTCAGTTGAGAGTTTTACTTTAGCCGATGCCGAAAAGATGACCTATTATCTTGATTTTAGTAATCAAATAGCTCGCTTTAGTGATGTAACACCATCCCAACTCAGCACGCGAGATTTACTAGCTTCTATTGCAGTGCGGAAACAAGATTTAGAGCAGTCTAAAAGTACAAAAATCAGTGCAATGCGTACGTTACAAGAGCAACGAGCCCAATTATTACGGGAGCTTCCAGCTGATAATTCGCTAGTTCAGCAAATACTTGATGTAGAACGGGAGATTGCTTCTTTAGAAAAGAAAAAAGATCAAAATTTTTATTTACAATATTATTGGGCAGAATTACACAAGAAAATTGCTTTATCGGCAAGCTGTTTTATATTAGTTTTTATTACCTTTCCTCTCTCCTTTCTCCGCTTAAAACATGGCCGCTTGTTTGGCTTTGGTTTGAGCTTATTAGTTGCTAGTAGCTATTGGTTTCTTCTCTTTTTTGCCCAAACCAAAATTTTAGATGTCACAATAAATCCAGGTTATCTGATCTGGGCCCCTAATTTAATTATTGCTTTGGCTGCTACGCTATTACTCTTAGCCAAGAGGCGGCTATGAAACACCTAGATCGCTATATAGTTGGTTCAATTACTAAACTCGTTTTTAATTCAGTTTTATTAATAGCACTGGTTTTAGTCCTATTTGATATTTTTTCTCATCTTGATCAATATATTTCACATAGCTTGAGTTATCGTGAAATAGGGCGCTTGACCCTTTTATACCTACCGCAAGCAATCTGTTATGCTCTCGGCCCTGCTGCATTGTTTTCGACGACCTATGTTCTCGCGATGCTTCATGCGAACAACGAGATGATCATTCTTTCTAATATTGGATACTCTTTTCAACGGATCATTACCCCCATCTTAATCTTTGGCATCTTGCTCACAGGTTTTCAGTTTATATTTTCAGAATATGTTGCTATCCCTGCATTACGGGAGAAAGGCATTATTAGTCGAGCTAAATTAGGCCAGCAACAAGTATTAGAAAATCGTAATATTACGCTACAATCACCTGAGGGGAATTATATTATTTATGCCCGCCATTATAATGAAGATGGACCAAGAGTTACTTCTGTTATTTTGGTAATAGTCGATGCTCAAAATCGATTACAAACCCGCATCGACGCAGCCAGCGGAACATTCAATGGAAATTATTGGGTTTTTAAAGACGCCACGCAGTATTTGATTGCAGAAGATGGTTCGGTCTTACAGGTCATACGGCATGATGCATACCATAACGAAGCTATTACCATGGAACCAGCTTTATTTAGGAATTTGACAGCCGATATTACCACTATGGAACTAGAGGGAGCTCTGCGGTATGTGCAAAGGATTAAGATGATGAATGCTACACAATATGCAGATTACGCTTCCGATTTAGCTTCACGTGTTTTTGGAAACATCAGTCCCTTAATTCTTATCTTAATTTCCTGCTCGACTCTCTTTACTTGGCGCAAGAACGTCCTCATACTCAGTATTCTTTCTAGTTTATCGATTGCGGTGGTCTTTTTTGTTATGCAGATGTTGAGTATGATTTTCGCTAAGCAAGGTCTCATCGCACCTGCTTTGGGTCCATTAGCGCCGATGGGAATTTTAGTAATAATTTCAATTATTTTATTGGTAAGTAGAAGGATATAGATACTATGGAAAAAATATTTACAAAAACACATCAAGATGCCAACAGTTTAGCCCGTTGTGGCAGAGTTGCTTTACCCCATGGTCTTGTGAACACACCAGCTTTTATGCCAGTTGGTACTAACGGTACCGTGAAGGGTATGTATCACTCAAGCGTGAGTGATATTGGGTATAATCTTATTTTAGGAAATACCTACCACTTATATTTACGTCCCGGAATTGAGGTATTGCAGAAATTTGGTGGTTTGCACAAGTTTATGAGTTGGAATAATAATATTCTCACCGACAGTGGGGGGTTTCAAATATTTTCTCTTTCCCAATTACGCAAAATTAAGGAAGATGGCGTGACGTTTCAAAGTCATATTGATGGTTCTCGCCACCATTTTACCCCCGAGAAAGTCATCGACATTCAACACATAATTGGTAGTGATATTCTTATGTGTCTCGATGTTTGTACGCCTCCAGATATTACCTATTATAAAGCACGCGAAGCTTGCCAGATCACCCACAATTGGGCCAGACGTTCTTTTAATCACTGGAAAACGTTAGAGGGTTTTGAAGGGAAACTTTTTGGGATCGTCCAAGGTAATTTCTATGAAGAATTACGAAAGGAGAGTGCCTTAACAATTGCAGAAATCGATTTTCCTGGGATTGCTATTGGGGGATTGTCGGTAGGGGAGAGTCCTGCCCAATTTTCCGATTACCTAGCTTACACAACCCAATATTTACCCTCTGATCGACCTCGCTATGTGATGGGTATTGGGACTCCTGACTACATTCTTGATGCTGTTGCCAATGGCATTGACCTCTTTGATTGTGTGCTGGCTACGCGCTCGGCTCGTAACGGTGCCGTTTTTACCGATGATGGGATGATTCAAATGAAAAAAGCTGTACATGAATTCGACATGGGCCCACTATCTGAAGGATGTACTTGCACAGCCTGCGTGCAATATTCACGTGGCTATCTGCGCCACCTCTTTAAAGCTCGTGAGATGTTAGGTGGTATGTTGGCCACCGAACATAATCTTACCTACCTGTATGATCTCATGCAAAAAGTGCGTTTAGCAATTCAGGAGGACCGTTTCTCACAATTTAAAAATGAGTACCTGAGTCGGTATTATGGAAAATAAAGTTACCCAAAAAGTGGCTAAAAATTCAGTACTCATTATGTCTTGTACATTTTTATCCCGTCTGCTTGGTATTATAAAAGCACGGGCAATTGCCACTATTTTTGGGGCTACTGGTGTTGCAGATATCATAAATTTTACCTTTAATATTCCTAATAACTTTCGTAAACTCTTTGCTGAAGGAGCTATGAGTAGTGCTTATATCCCAGTTTTTACCGCCGTTATTACTCAAGAGCATGGAGATATTAGAACCTCAAAAAAATTGCTAGCGAATATGCAGGCGTTCCAACTGAGCATCTCCCTCTTTTTAATCGTTGTTACCTGGTTATTTAGAGAACCTCTCATCCTTTTTTTAAGTGATTTCTCATCACCCAGTCAAGTTCACCTTTCGAGTCAATTGTTAGTCTATTTTATGATCTTTCTTGGTGCAATTTCCTTGGCAGCGTTATATGGTGGTGTGCTGCACAGCCATGGTTCGTTCTTTACCGCCAGTGCTGCTCCTTTACTTTTTTCTATTTCAGTCATATGCAGTATCTATTTAACCCATAAAAAACTAGGAGCTTTCTCGATGGCATTAGGAGTTGTTGTGGGTGGGGGAGTGCAAGCTTTCGTGACGTGGCTTCGTCTACGCACCTTTGGCTATCGTCTTACCCTATCTTGGAATTTCTCTAATCCAGATTTTAAACGAGTAATGCGATCATGGGCCCCTGTGACGCTCACAGCCCTTAGCGCTATCGTAGCGCAACAAGTAGCTTTCTTTTTTGCCTCTTCACTCTCTGAAGGGAGTGTTACCGCTTTTACCAATGCTATTATTATCTGGCAAGCTCCGTATGGAATTTTCTATGCAGCGATTGCAACTGTGTTTTTTCCAGCTATGGTCGTAGCTTATTATCGTCGTGAAAAAAAAGAGTTAGGAACTTTGGTTAGCCAAGGTTTAACATACATTGCTACATTTTTGATCCCAGCAGCTGTGACGCTGGTAATATTGCGCAATGAAACAACAGCCGTCCTATTGCAAAGCGGACGCTTTACCTTAGCAAATAGTCAAGAAACAGGTGCAATCTTATTCTATTTTGCCTTGGGGATGCCAGTAGTAGCTTGGTACAGTTTTCTACAACGAGTCTGTTTTTCCACCGGAAATTATAAAACAGCATTAGGATTAGGAATATTTGTAACTTTTGTAGATATCGGGTGTATGTGGGGCGCTTTGAGCCTAGGTTTCGGCTCTCAAGCTCTTAGCATTGCCAATACGATAGCTTTCAGTGTGGGGGCTCTTATTTTATGGATAGTGTTGTTACGAACTAAACAGTTTACGATAGAGCATCGACAACTTTTTAGAAAGATGGGGAAATTGCTCCTCGTTAATATCCCTTTGGCGGTATTGGCTTTGCTCTATGTGCGTTATAGTGATCCAACTTGGTGGCACTCAGGTAGCACCATCCGTAATGCTGCTATCTTAGCAGCATTATATAGTGCTGCGGTGGGTATTACACTAGTTTCATATAAAATTTTTGGTGTGGACTTTATTCAAGCCTTTTTACAAAAAGAACGTTGAATTAACAACGTTCTCTCTGTATGCAGTAGTTAGAAGGGCAGGGCTTTTATACTCAGCACTGTGTAATCATAGGCTCGTTCATTAATCTCAAATTCGAATCGTTCATCAACTTTATGATTGAGCAGTTTGTTACCGAAAGGAGCTAAGTAACTAATCGTATTTTCATTAGGGTCTGATTCCCAGGGACCGAATATACGGTAAATTTCTTTTTGTTCTGTAATATTGTTACGTAACGTTACTTCAGTTCCAAATGAGACTCTAGTTGGGTCCACATTTTCTTGTGAAACCACAGTTGCTCGAGAAATTTCATCTGTGAGGCGCATCATGGTATTGTTTAGAATACCTTGTTTTTCTTTAGCTGCTTTATATTCTGAATTTTCTCGTAAATCACCTAAAGAAAGAGCTGCTCCGATTTCCTTAGAGTTTTCGGGAATCTCTTTATTCATAATTCGATCAAGTTCATTCTGCTTTTCCAGTAGTTTAGTCAGGGTAACTAAGAGGCCACTGGAAACTAATTCTGCATGGACTTCTTCTTCTCCCAAGAATACAAAGTCGGGATATTTTTCTAGAATTGCATGTTTTACTTCTATTTTTTTTGCAATATCTAAACCTTGCATCCTCTGGACAATAAAGTTGATCCGCTGCGCTGCACCTTCATTTGCAGTTTTCAAAAAATCGAATATTTGGCGTTCTTCAAATATAATAGTAGTTAAAGTCTTAGCTATTTTCCGGTTATCGGTGGTAGCCTTTTTCGCATCAATGGCATTAAAAGCAAAATCGAGTAACTGCAATTGACTGGTAAGAAGTGCTTCAAAGGGAACCTTCATTTTCTTTTCCCAGTATTTGCGGTCATAGGTACGTGAAAGATAGGTAAACAAATCGGCATTTTCACGATAATTGCGTGCTGCGTTTTTAAACATATCTTCAATAACTTTTAGTTTGCCCTGTTCACGAAGTGTATCCATAATATAACTAGTGAGGTAGTGGGGATAGAGGGCAATGAGCACTTTATCGACATAATCAGAATCTTCAACAGCAACCACGTTATCGATAAATAATTTCTTTAGTTCTGAGTCATCTATCTTACCAAAGGTTTTTGGGATGCTATCGATAAGGCCGTAGAGATGTTTGAAATCAAGATTTGGTCTTTCAAGGAAAGGATACTTATCACAAAGATAATCGACAAAGAGGAAACTAGATATTACTTGGTCATTTACCTGTTGGTAGGTAGTACACTGATCCTTAAAGTATTGTACCATTTCCATAAAGAATTCAGATTCAGGATCCCCGGTGAGCAGAAATTCTCGCACAATGCGTATTTTTTGGTAAAATCTTTTCTCATTGCGGAAGATTCCAAGCGATTTTTCCTCATAAGAAATGGGAGTTTCGCGCAGAGTGTATACCTCTGGGTCACTGGGTAAAAAACCAATAAGGGGGTCGTTCATAAGGACCTTCTTGGCATTGGTTTGCCATTTGGTCCACTCTTTAGTGGGTAAAATGGAGGGAACTATTTCAGCCTTCATCTCTTTAAGAGTT
>Ga0265293_10003544_pt1 | contig 28874 bp, 30 predicted proteins | sample Munlanlewell138R_FD_192505 | JGI IMG/M metagenome (GOLD analysis project Ga0265293, IMG submission 192505) | Leachate microbial communities from a municipal landfill in Southern Ontario, Canada - Leachate well 138R | ecosystem: Engineered > Solid waste > Landfill > Unclassified | place: Canada... | reverse complement strand
AACACTCTATCGATGTTTTCCAGCGTCGCTATCGCTTGCGTAGAAATTTCGTTTCACTCATTTTGTGGAGGGGAATTATAGGCAAGTTAGGCTTATTTATTTCTTAATTAGTGTGAGAGTTTTTGAACATAACTTTTTTGGTAAAATATACTTCAGTTTTATAGTATATGTGCATAACCACTTTCAGGCTCAATAGCTATTACAATGTTCTCATTATTATCACTCAAAGTAATTCTGCATTGCGCTGTTATCAACCTATCTGCAGCATGATAAGCTGAAGTATAATTATGAAATGCCCCTCTTAACGGCCGTCCTAAGTTATCAAATGCTATTCTTTGGCTTCCCGCTAACGAACAGCTTCCAGAGAATGCAACTCCAATAATTCCATAATTATCACCAAGATTCATTTCATGAGTTGCTTCATCATCTCCAGAATGTATAAGAGCCGCTCCATTTGCACCACCAGTCAATCTCTTGGTATTATTAAGAGGATTCACGGCAACTTCTTCTGGATCAGGATTTCCTGTGCTATTTCCAAGTCTATCAGAAAAAATAGTATAGCTCCACTGGTTAAACGTATTTTCGCCATTTGAAAAAAAAATCTGCCATCTTTCTTTAAACCATTTTTGATTACCTGCACTATCTACTCTATTGGTGTCAAACTTATCATCAACCATCGCTAAATGTTGTGTATATCTAATATGTGAGACAACTTGTTCTGCAGCTTCACGTAGTGAGCTTGAGCCAATTCTTGGAATCATTACTGCGGCTAAAATTCCCACAACTACAATTACAAACACAAGTTCTAGCATAGTAAATGCTTTTTTCATAATAATCCAGTTAAATCTTTTTACTACAAGTATATCAAAAAATATATAAAAAATTTAAATAAAATCATAAAGGGAATTTTTATTAGAGGGGTTTAGAACTATTCAAAGAGAGGTGCTCTCTTTGAATTAAAAGGCAGAGATTTTTAAATCTTCTCTGCAACCTGAACATCATATAAAATGTCATCCATAGGATGTCTATACATAGGCATAGCTAGACGTTTTTCATCTAAGATATGACCGATAAATCCGATAGAGCGTCCTACGATAAAGAATGAGTTAAGCGTTCCAGAAGTTATAAACTCATCAATTTCTACTTCTGTATAACCTAAAGCTCTCCACATATCAACCATTAAGATACCGATTGTTCCATCAACATTAAGAATTAAATTCTCTTTTTTAGATGTTGTTAATTGCTCAACTGTCAATGCATAATCAAGTAACGGAGTTGCAGGAAAATACTCACGAGCAAACTTTTTAAGACCCTCAACGCGTAAATCAGGGTTCTTAAGAGATTTGATTCTATGTCCAATACCAGGAATAGGAACACCCTCTTTTTTCATATGATTTAAAAACTCTGCAGGAGTAAGTTTGTTGTCATCCGCATATTTGAAATACTCAGCAGCACCGTCAATTGCACCGCCAAATCTTGGTCCTATTGTTAAAAGTCCTGTTACAAGTGATTCTACAACGCTTTTTCCTGCTCTTGCAGTTACTTTTGCATTGTGAGCACCGGAAACTGCAGGACCATGGTCTGCTACGGTTTTCATTACAGTCTCAATAAACTCTGTAGCCCATTTTGGATACTGTTTTTTAAACCATAAAAGTGAAACAACATCACCGATACCTTTGCCTGTATCTGGAGTTGCAAGAGAAGAGATTGGGAAGCCTGCATAAGTTGCCTCATCCCCTCTATCATCAGAAATTGTACAGATAAACTCTTTTGATTTTCTAACTTTAGGGCATACGTTGATAGGTGGTTCAACTATGTCTTTTATAGTACCTGAGGCGTGTAGCTCATGATAAACAGCGCTTATTATTTCCGGTAAATCATTGAATGATGCAGGAACATGGATACCAACTTCTTTCATAGCTTTGTTTTTAGCCTCAGCTGTTTCTGCCTCAGCATTTGCAGATGCCCCCGCATGTCCGAACTGTACGCCGCTGTCATAATATTTAGCGATTGTACCTATACACCATGCGATAATCGGCTTTTTAATTTTTCCGCTTTTTACAGCTTCGATAACTTTATACTCTTCAGTACCACCCACCTCTCCAAGAAGAAGCATATACTTAACTTCAGGATTAGCTTCCATTCTTAAAAGATTGTCAATAAATACAGAACCAACAAATCTATCTCCACCGATAGCAACACCCTCTGCAATACCGTCAGCGTTAATAGCGATAATATTTGAGAGCTCGTTAAATAGACCGCCTGAGCGAGTTACAAGTCCACATGAACCCGCACGGTGAAGTTTAGACTGAACAATATTTTCAATTGTTCCACCAATGTTTGCTATTTTAAAAGCTCCCGGTGCAATTGCTCCAACTGTAGCAGGTCCGATTACAGTTACGTTTTTTTCTCTTGCGGTCTCATTCATACCACGAGCAAGTCTCTCAGGAATACCCTCTGCCGTAATCATTATAGAAGAGAAGCCGCCAATCTCTAAAGCTTCCATAGTAACATCATAAGCTGTTCTAAATGATGCAAAGTTTAAAAGTACATCAGCTTGCGGCTGGTGTGCCTTTGCTTCAGCAGTATTTTTATAAATAGGAACCATTATCTCCTCTGGGCCATAAAAAAACTTCTCAAATTTATTTGTACTTGTAGGAGCTACAATAGCTGCAACAGAAGGTTTAGTTCTTTTTATCGTGTAGTCATAATCCAACATTCTTTGAATTGCAGTCTTGTTGTTATTCCAAAAAATTGCTTGTGTGTCTCTAGTAAATAATTGTGCCATAATCTCCCCTTACTTCTCTAATGCCATACGTACAATGTCAGTAACATGTGTCTCCGGCCCATAAACTTCAATATAAAGACCAAGTCTGTCAGCAGCTTCTTTAATATCTTTAAGACCTTTTTCGTAGTTTGGTCCACCGCGTCTTACATAAATCTTAACACCAACCTTTTTCATCTTATCAGCATAGTTCTCAAAAGCTTGAATTATTCCGGTAAATGTTTTTGCAACATCCGTAAAGTTAGCAATAGCTCCACCGATTATTAAAACTTTATCTCTGCCTTTAGCATCTTTTTCTCTTGTCATAAGATCCAAGATTGTCTCTGCATAAAATTTTGTCTCTCCGGTTGTCGGTCCACCTGAATACTCGCCATAGTTAGCAAGATCTTCAATACCTGCATAATCAGCAATAGTATCTGCATAAACAACAGAAGCACCACCGCCTGCAACCATAGTCCAGATTCTAGCGTCAGGCTTAAGAATAGTTAGTTTAAGTGAAGCGCCTGATTTGCTATCTGCTTCTTCAATTGCTAAAACTTCCGGAGATTTCTCTTCCATACCAAAAGATGTTGGATACTCAATATTTCCCCACTGCTCCTTCATCATAAAGCCGGCAGTATCGTCAAGTTTTGCAACCATATCTAATAGTTCGATTTTATTACCTTGCATTACAAAAGGATTAATCTCTAGATATGCAAAGTTTAATTCACGGTACGCTTTAAAAAAGCCTATACAAAAGTTTGCAAAATTAGCTTTATCTTTCTCAGCTACATCAGCAGGCACGTTTGCACGAATTTTTTCTGCAATCTCATCTTCGGTTGCAGTGATAGAAAATGCTAATTCAGTAACCTTCTCATCCCAACCCTCTTCAACTTCCATACCGCCTTCTGCCGACATGTATATAACATCATCATCGCCTACACACGTAGCAGAAACATAGTACTCTTCGGCTTGTTCATGTGGAGTAAACGGCTCAACGATAAAATGAGTAAGCATATCAACACTTGGTTCACCTGTTGGTGTATCGCCATCAAACGAGAAGTAAACTGATTGCTCAGTAGATGATTTTTCATCTATCCAACTAGCAGCTTTTGCTAAAGAGACATCTCCCGGCTTAGCATCTTTAAATAGAACTAAATTGTTTTTTCCTCTTTTACCAAATAACATATCTGGTTTAGCAACTAATTTTTTTTCTTTCAACCATGTCTTCTCTTTTGCAGCTTTAGTTAATTCTGATCCATTACGAACTATAACCGTTTCATATGCATAAGTAAAATCCGGAAAATACTTATCCCAATGCTTAGCCAAAATTGACTTAGCATCATATTCTCTTATCGCTTTTTGAGCCATTGAAACTCCCTGTTTTTAATATTTATGAAATTTTATCATATGAAAACCAATCTTAGACTATATATAAAGATTAAGTGTATAATAGATTTAATTTATGTTTAAATCTGTAACATTAGCAGAGTAAACAACTCTATTTTTGTAACTAATTGTTACACTATCAGATTTTATTGCCTCTGTTGGAATTTCTTCTAATACATAGTTGTTGCATTTTGTTACACCGTAAAACTCTAATCTATTTGACATTTTCGCATCACTGTCTACACAACTTATTCCCATCTCTTTAAGCTCATGAGCTAACTCTTTTGCAACATGCATTTTATATGAGAAGTGTTTTTTTGGATCTTCTATTATATAGTATAAGTACTTATTGAAAAAAACTACTGAGCTGTTTATCAGTAACAGTGTAAGCGATACTATAAATGCTAATTTATAGTTTTTCCTAAATATATTTAAGCGAACTCTATAAGAGTGTTCAAATGTTTGTGCCATAAGCGGAAATGCCAATAAGAGGTATGGAGCGAATTGCTCTATAGCAACACGCTGTCTAAATGAGAGCAGAAGAGAAAAAACAAGCACTACCGTAGAGATAAACCATAGTAGCTCAAACTCCTTAGTTAAATACCTTCTGTATAGCACGTAAAAAAGATATACAAAAATTATAGGAGAAAAGATTGCCGCATATATTCCAATAGAGTCTAAAAAATAGCCTTTTGGCGAGCCATGTGCATCAAACCCATATATAAATATTGATGATAACAGCATTATGAAATTAAATATAATAAATTTTTTATCTTTTTTATAAATTGAAAATATTATAAGTGCTATAAATAGAGGAAGAAAGTCACTCTCTATAAGCATGTAGAGAAGAAGGAGCGCATAGCTATACTTTATAGAGTAATTTTCATATATATAGACAAATAAAAATAGCCCAAATAGAATAACTCCTGCACTATTTACAATGATTGCCGAGCTAATAACTCCCGGAGTAAGAATAAACACTATAAGAAGCCATACTCTGTTCCTCTGAATTTTCACATAGTTTTTGGATATCTTATAGAGTAGTATTGCGCTTAAAATATGTAAAAAAATCATGGGAAGACGCAAAGCAAAATCATTTTGTCCAAAAAAGAGTAGTGAACTATTTATAAAGAGTTGTAAAATTGAAAAAGTGCCGCTTAAAATGTCTGCCTCATGATAGGATATAGAGAGCTCATTTATTTGTAAGGTAAGCCACAGCGCATCTAATCCTAAAATCAGAAATAGGACGAGCCTTAAACTCATAGCTTTAAAAAATTTCCAATTATCTCATGTCCATACTGGCTCATAATAGATTCAGGATGAAACTGAACACCGTAAATACTTCTGTCTTTTATTTTCAAAGCCATAATCTCGTTATCGTCAGTACTATATGCAGTTGGCTCTATTTCACTAGGAAGCTTGTTTTTATCCACTATCAGTGAGTGGTACCTAGTAGCTATAAACTCCTGAGGGATATCTCTAAAAATCTCGCACTCTAGCGTACGTTTCATTGTAGATGTTTTTCCATGCATCATATTTTTCGCACGTATAACTTTTGCACCAAAGACCTGCGCAATACTTTGATGCCCCAAACATATGCCTAAAATAGGAATCTTATCTTTGAAGTGTTCAATCACTTCTAGCGTAACTCCAGCTTCATCAGGAGAAGCCGGACCAGGTGATATTATTATTTTCTCAGGACCCAGTGCTTCAATCTCTTCAACACTCATCTCATCATTTCTAATTATTTTTAAATCCGCACCTAACTCTCTGCAGTATTGAACAATATTATAAGTAAAACTGTCATAATTGTCTATCATTAATATCATATTTTGTTTTCCCTACTTAACCTATATAACAAGGATTTTTAAAATTTTATAACTTTTTCTTTAAGTAATAGTAGCTCCCTACCAAAATCTACCTTGATGAGTAAACTAGGGCACATTATACTCTTTCTTAAATATTTTTTGAATTAAACTTACTCAAGAGGTTTAAAATTGAACAACTTTTTTAAATACTATTAAGCAAGCTGAATTAATATTTATCTAACTTTATAGATAGAGTTGTATTGGGGTACTTTAAAAATAGGTTATTTTGGTAGTAGTTATTAAGTAAAAATATGTTGTTTAAAAAAGGAAAGTATGGTGCGCCCGACATGATTCGAACATGTGACCGCTGGTACCGCAAACCAGTGCTCTATCCAGCTGAGCTACGAGCGCACACCATCTCTAAATAAAGAGACCGAAATTATATCACTCTTAGCTTATATAATAATAAATTACATCTTAAATATCTAGTTTTCTTACAATCTCTTCTATTCTCTGCTCTTGTAAAAAAAGTTCATGATTTTTACGAACATAGGCTTGAAGCAGTGTTTTTAACTCATTATTGCCCTCAACGTTAAAATCTTTTCTCATCTGCTGTTCTAAAAAAACAGCAAAATTATCCTCGACATCGACATCAAAACGACGATTTCCTATATTTAAACCAAGTTTTTTACTCATGAGTTTAAACCATTATACTTTCTAATTTATCTACAATAGACTCTATTTCGGCATCTTTGCGCACATTTTGCTCTATTAGTTTTTCTATCTCTTGATTTTTTATTTCACTCTCAGCTTTTATCTTAACCAACTCTATACGCAGTGCTTCATTATCTTCCTTAAGAGAGTTATACTGCTCAACAATAGTTGAAACTTTCTCGTTCAATCTTGCTAAAGTTGTTTGGTTTTGCATAAAACAGTCCTATTAATTATTATATAATTATAATTCTATCATAATTTAATATAGGAGAGTTTCAAAAAAATTAACTTTTTAAAGCTCTTTACTCTAATTTTTACTCTATAATAAAAACTAAATCTTTAACTTGTTACAATAAAATCCACAAACTCCTTGAAGGCTTAAAAACAAGGAGACTGCAAAGAATAAAGGAAAATTAATGAAAAGAGTTGTTATTAAAGTTGGCACTGCCGTCTTAACGCAAGATAATTATATTGCTAAAGAGCGCATGTTAAATCTAGTTACACTCATAGCAATGCTTAAGAAAAAATATAATGTGGTACTTGTTACATCAGGAGCAGTTGCTGCCGGATACTCTATACTAAAGCTTGATAAAAGAAAACAGATAGGCAAAAAAGCCCTCGCTGCTGCAGGACAACCAATCTTAATGACTGCATATAAAAAGAAATTTGATATTTATGATATTACAACTGCACAAATTTTACTTACTGAAGATGATTTTGACTCAAGAAAACGTACTAAAATGTTTCAAGAGATTATTGATGCGCATCTAGAAAACGATATTTTACCGATAGTAAATGAAAATGATATAACATCTACTCCAGAGCAGCTCTTTGGGGACAATGACCAACTATCTGCTAATGTAGCATATGCAACCGATGCTGAACTTTTAGTAATTTTAAGTGATATTGACGGTTATTATGATAAAAATCCACAAGAGTTTAAAGACGCAAAACTATATAAAACTATCAATGAACTACCAAAAGAGGCGCTCTGTGATCTTCCTACGGCAAATAATGAATTTGCAACCGGTGGAATTGTAACAAAACTAAAAGCTGCTGAATTTTTAATGAGTCGTGGGAAAAAAATGCTTCTATGTAACGGTTTTGACTTAGATGCGGCAAAATCTTTTCTTCTAGACGGCAAGCATACTCTAGGAACACTATTTGAGCCAAAAGCTAAAAAATAACTCTATGCTTCACATATTATTGGTAGCATTTTAAATGCTACCAAATATCTTTTTAATCGTAATCTTCTATAAACTTATTTCTGTGTGAAAACTTCTCTACAGGTTCATAATAGTCATCGTCTTCATCCCATGAATTCGCAAGTTCATTCTCAACTATTCTCTCATATCCTATTTTATTGAGTTCATCATCGATTTGCTCTACATCTATACCATTTTTTCTGCTAAAGTCTAAAATGTAATCGATATCACTTCTTATTACACCGTTTAACTCTAACATAAACTCTAAATCTTTAAACGTCATATCTGCCCTTTTAACAAATACACTCCGATTTTTTGCGGATCAATCTCTTTTAGCATACTGCCACTATAATTTACATCTTCCCTTTTTTATGTAATTAAAATTATACTCTTAAATGAATTTTTTTTTGCTAAAAATAACTTTAAAATAAACTATAATTTAATAAACTTTATATACAAATAGCATTATAGAATATGATATAATCTTCTTAAAAATCGGATTAGTTTAATGGCAGAGAAAAAGATTATCGGTACTAGAGAACTTATATCAATTCCTGATTTGGATCTTTATGATTTAGATGTAAAAATAGACACCGGTGCTGATTCAAACGCTCTGCACTGTGACGATATATTTGTCGATGAAGATAATATCGTACATTTTAAACTACTAGATGAAGTACATGCTGCTTACAATGGAAAAAAGATGGCAGTGCCCCTTCATGCCATAAAAAAAGTGCGCAGTTCAAACGGAGAGCTTCAACATAGACCCTCTATAAAAGTAAAAGTTGAATTTTTTGGCAAAACATATAAAACCGTTGTATCTCTTACTGACCGTTCAGATATGAAGTATCCTATGTTAGTGGGCAAAAAATTTTTAGCAAACAAATTTTTGGTTGATGTTTCAAAAGAGTATCTAACAAAAAAAATATAAATCAGGAAAAAATTATGAGAATCTATATACTCTCAAGAAATAGAGAACTTTACTCTACAAAGAGATTAGTTGAAGCTGCAAAACAGAGAGATTGGGAAGTCATGGTAATCGACTACCTAAAATGTAGTATAGAGATAGCAAAAGGCGAACTTAAAATTAACTACCAAGGAAAAGAGCTCCCTACTCCCGATGCCATTATTCCAAGAATCGGGGCAAGCAGAACATTTTACGGAACTGCTATGGTAAGACACTTTGAGATGATGTCTGCTTTTTCAACATCAGGAAGCTTGGCTATTGCTAGGAGTAGAGATAAACTTAGAAGTCTTCAGATACTCTCAAAAAACGATGTTGATATGCCAAAAACTGTTTTTGCTTCTAATAAATCCAGTGCTAAAGATGTGATTGCCCTTAGCGGAGGAGCACCGCTTATACTTAAGATACTTGAAGGAACACAAGGTGTCGGAGTTGTTTTAGTAGATAGTGAAAAAGCTGCCAAATCAGTACTAGATGCATTTTATGGGATGGATGTAAACCTTCTTGTTCAAGAGTATATAGAAGAAGCAGGCGGAGCAGATATCAGAGTATTAGTCGTTGGCGGTGAGGTTGTCGGTGCTATGAAGCGACAAGGTGCAGAGGGAGATTTTCGCTCAAACCTGCATCAAGGCGGAAGTGCAACTGCACATAAGCTCTCAAGAAAAGAAAAAGCTATGGCACTCGCTGCGGCAAAGGCCATGGGACTTGGAGTTTGTGGAGTAGATATGATACCGTCAGCTAGAGGACCTTTAGTGATGGAGGTAAACTCTTCTCCTGGTTTAGAAGGGATTGAAAAATCTACAGGGATAGATATAGCAGGAAAAATCATGGAGTATATTGAAAAAAATGTAACTATTAAATCCGGTACAACTTCAAAAAAAAGAAAATTAAAAAAAGATAGTATTGGAGCTTGATAGATGCCAGAGTTTATTTTAGGCAATGAAAAGATACCAAGAGGTGCTAACCTAACCATAGATATTGAACTACCAAAACTATACAATACTCCTACTAAGCTTCCAATTCATGTTATAAGAGGTAAAAAAGATGGACCTACTATCTTTATTAGTGCCGCTATACATGGCGATGAGCTAAATGGCATAGAGATAACACGAAGAGTTAGAAAGTTAAATATTTTAAAAAAGATAAGAGGAACAATTCTGCTTGTTCCAATCGTCAATGTATATGGGATAATGACACTCTCAAGGTATCTGCCCGACAGAAGAGATTTAAACAGAAGTTTTCCCGGGAGCCAAAAAGGCTCACTGGCGAGCAGGGTTGCAAAGATATTTTTTGATGAAGTCGTCAAAAAGTGTGACCTTGGAATAGACCTTCACACCGCATCAATTCACAAATCAAATCTCCCTCAAATAAGAACAAATATAGACAATGAACACACCTTTTCTCTGGCAAAAGCATTTGGAGCTCCGGTTGTGCTTCACTCTGAGCTAAGAGACGGCTCTCTTAGAGCAGTGGCTCAAGAAGAGGGCATTCCTATACTTCTTTATGAAGCAGGCGAAGCGCTCAGATTTGATGAGAAGTCTATTAGTATAGGCGTTCATGGAATAATTAATGTACTTAGAGAAAACGGTATGCTCCCTAAAGTTGCAAAAAAAAAGAGCCTAAAGACTCCTATTATCACAAGAAACAGTCAGTGGATACGTTCAAGTGAGAGCGGCATGTTAAGAACTATAAAGGCACTTGGCGATACAGTTAGAAAAGATGATATCATCGCCTTCATTGACGAGCCTTTAGGAGATGAGAGCTTTGAGTTAAGGGCACCTTATGACGGAGTAATAATAGGCAAGTCCGAGATACCTCTAGTACAAGAGGGGGATGCAATTTTCCACATAGCAAAACTTAACAACCTTGAAGTAGCAGAGAATAAAATCGAGTACTTTAATGAAAGTGCAATTGAGCTAAGTGAGTTTTTTGAACTTAACAACGAGGATATAATAGAATAAAGATGGAGCTATTTTACGATATATTAAAACAACTTATTCGCATACCGAGTGTTGTAGGAGAGGAACACCCCTTTTTTATGTTTATAAAAAGAGAGCTTGAGGAGCTAGGCGTAAAAGTTGAATATTATGACGGCGTACTTATAGCAAAGGGAGAGAATCCTCAGAGTGGGTATATCTCTGCACATGCCGATAGACATGGACTTATATGCACCGGGCACAACGAGTTTCAGTATGCAGCATTTATTGCAAAAAACAAAGCAGACCTAAGAGGTGACTCAAGCTCAGAACAGCTACTTAACAACTTTACCGCAAGATTTGTAGATGAAAAAGTACAAGCTTACGAACCATGGTCTGGAACATATCTTGGACTTGGCTCGATAAGAGATGCTTTTTTGTGTCAAAGAAGAAAAAATATTATCTTTAAAATAGAGAATTTTGACTACCTGTTTCCCGGAACTCCTATAGCCTTTACCGATAAGCTTGAGATAAAAGACGATCTCATTTCTGCGCAACTAGATAATGTAGTAAGCATAGCAATCATAATCTACATGTACGCCATTGGATATCAAGGTACTGCCTTTTTTACCGCTTCAGAAGAGGCAGGTAGGAGTTGGAGATTTTTACTTGAGTGGTTTAGACGTTTTGATATAAAAACAGATGAGCTACTTGTTCTTGATACCAGCCCCTACCCTACGTTGGATGAGATTAGAAAAATAGACATAGTGATGAGAAACAGAGATTCAAATGCTGTATTTAGATCACCCCTAAAAAATAAAATAAAGAAGATAGCCATAAAAAACAAGATACGCTATGATTTTAAAGATAAATATTTAAAGGCTAAAATGTTAAAAAACGGTACAGCAAGCTCTCTTGGTACTACCGAACTCGGAAGACTTATTCATGCGACAAAGGGAGAGATTCAAGGTGCAACTCTTCAAATTCCGACAATCGGGTATCATACCGTTAATGAAACTACAACAAAAAATGCAATTGAGGGTATGATTACTGTTTTAAAAAAGCTATATCTTACTAACAATATAAAAGAGAAACAGTGAGTAATATTCATAGTATAGTCGATAATCTTCATTTAGAGGATTTACAAAATGAGACACATCCCTCTATATTTGATGAGAATGACAATTACGATATGTTAATTCTCAGACTGCCGTTAATTCTCGATGAACTAAAGATGACATCTATAGGTTTTATAATAACATCTAAGGAGAGTTACTTATATAATAGAGACGAAAAAAAGTTTGAAACCTTACAGAGCCGTTTTGAAGCCCCTTATAAGATACTTGACGGCATGATTGATGAGCTATTAAAATCATTTGAAAAGTATATAGATTCAATTGCCGATATAGAAGAGGCTCTATACTTAAATAAGACAAAAAACTCTTTTATGAACAAGTGGTTACATCTTAAACGAAATATTGTAAGAATCGAGAGAGTATTAATGCATGCATCTTCTACCATGGATGGGGCAATTAAACATTATGAAAAAGATGATGATTTTCCAATCAACCACTATATAGATCTACATGGGCACATAGAGAGAGTACTAAGATCTGCATCTCTGCAACTATCTAAGCTTGATTATCTTTACACTTTTTACAGTGCAAGAACAAATGAAAAAATGAATACTCTTATCTATAATCTCACTATTATATCAGCAATATTTTTACCCCTAAACCTGATTGTCGGTTTCTTTGGCATGAATACTAGCGGTCTACCCTTTACTGAGGGGACATCCGGAACAACAGGTGTTATGATATTAACGCTGTTTTTATTCTTTATTACTGCTGGAATAATAGGTTTTATAAGAAAGAGATTTTAAAAAGGGATTGTTTATCACTAAAATAGGTTAAAAAACCTATTTTAGAAGGAGAAATAAAATTTTAGATATTTAAATTAATAAATATCTGAATTTGGATGATTAGGCTTACTAATGGGAGTTTGAGCCTCTTTTGTATCGTAGTGTACTACGTTGTCAGCTTGAAGAGCACCTAATGTTAATGCGATTAGTAAAATGAATTTTTTCATTTTGTATCCTTTGGTAAGAACGAATTACGCTCTAATTTTTTAAATCAGAGTAATTTTATCCGATTTAACTTTTACCTTTTATATCACTTTTTAATTACATAGTTGTTTTAAGATATTTTTTATATTTATATAAGAGCACTAACTTAAAATTTACCCTAACTCAGATACAATTTTAAAAAGTTTAAGGATAAGAATGAAAAAGAACACTCTCTCTTATATAATACTTTATCTTCTGACTTTTACATCATTGAGTGCAAATGAGAAGGAGCTCCTCTCACAAGAGAAACAAAATCTTTTGCTCCAAGAACAAAACAGATATGAATCAGAGTATGAAAAACTAAAGTACAACTGGATAGCACCTCTTAATCTAGGTGCATCCTATGGATACGACAAAACATATACGGGGGATTACGGCACAAATACAAATATCTCAGCTTCCATCTCTCAAGATATCTTCCGCTCAGGAGGTATAACATATCAGATAGAGTATGCAGATGCCAAAAAAAGAGCAGATGAGATTTTGCTTGCAAAAGAGATAGCAGCTATAAACGAAGAGCTCTTTAGTGCGCTATTAAACTACAAAAAGACGCTTTATCAAAAACAGCAGAGTGAGTTACTACTTAAAAACAATGAGATAGAGATTTTTATAAAACGTCAACTCTATGATGTAGGCAAAGCTGATATTACAGAACTAAACAATGCTTTGATGGCACAAAGCAGTGAGTTGAAAAATTTAGCCTCACATAAGTATATGCTAGCACGTTTAAGAGAAGATATCTCAAAGGTAAGTGATATAGACCCCAAAATATTTTTGCTTCCTGAGTTTACTTTGGTACAGAGAGACTCCTATCTTGAAAATAATTTAAACCTAAACTATCTCCGCTTGCAAACAAAAAGCTATGAACATCTCTATGGCGTGACAAAGAGTAGCTATCTGCCAAGCGTTACTCTAAACGCTAATACCGGTTATCAAGAGTACGACTCAAAAAGGTATGACACACAATATGACGGTAGTTACTATAGTGCAGGTGTCGCTATTAATATACCTCTTGCCTATAATGCAACGGCTACTAAGCAAGAAGCAAAAGCTAATTATTTAAAACAAGCGGCTCAAGCGGCAGATACGCTTAGAAGCACAAAAGCCTCTTACGCTCAATCTCTTGAACTTATTGAGAGTTATCGCAGCCATAACGAGATAACCTTTAACAATCTCTCTTTATATGATGAGCTTATAGAAGCTATAGAAGCAGGAGTAAATACAGGTGAGAAGACGGGATATGATTTGCAAACCATAAAAAACTCAAAAGCGATTGAGAGGCTTAATATAAAAATAAACGAGATAAATATACAAATAGAGCTGGCAAAACTTCATTTTGCGCTTAAAGCTCCAAGGAGATAAGATGGACAATAACTCAAACAACACAATAGAAGAGACTCTAAAAATTGGTAAAAACCAAAAAAGCGGCTATAAAAAATATATATGGATTTTTGCTATTGTGCTTCTCATTGCAGGAGCTGTTTTTTGGTATATGACAAAAGAGGCAAAAAATAAAGAGCTAAACTTTCAGACGACAAAGTTAGAGAAAAAAACTATTACTACAACAGTATCGGCAACCGGAAACATGGAGCCGACAAACACCGTTGATGTAGGTATAGAAGTCTCGGGAACTATAAGCGAAGTTTTAGTAGATTATAACGAGCAAGTCAAAGTAGGTCAGCTTATGGCGAGGCTTGATACGGTAAAACTATCTTCAAAAGTAACAAGTTACCAAGCCGCACTCGCAAAACATCAAGCAAATATCGCCGAAGCAACTGCAACGCTAAACAAGGCACAAAATGAGTACAGACGAGTAGAGAAAATGGTTCAAGCTACAAATGGAAACTACCCATCAAAGCAAGAGGTTGATTCTGCTCTTGCCGCTTATGAACTCGCAATGGCCTCACTGCAAGCCGCAAAAGCCGGGCGTGACCAAGCAAGTGCCGAGCTTAAGGCCGCGCAAGACGACCTAAAAAAAGCAGCTATCGTATCTCCTATAAATGGTGTAGTCTTAGATAGAAAAATCGAACCGGGGCAAAGCGTTGTTGCTTCCATGACGATTCCGGTACTCTTTACAATGGCAGAGGATTTGACCAAAATGAAAGTGGTTGTAAGTGTTGATGAAGCAGATATTGCAGATGTAAAAGAGCAGCAGAGAGTAAAATTTAGTGTCGATGCTTATCCGCAGAAGCTTTTTGAGGGAACACTTACGCAGTTGCGTCTTAACTCCCAGATAGTAAACGGTGTAGTGACCTATGATGCTGTTGTGAATGTGGATAATTCAGAGCTTCTTCTAAGACCGGGAATGACTGTAACAGCGCAGATTGTTACAGATATTTTAGAGAATGTCTCTGTTTTACCAAATGCGGCACTTCGTTTTACTCCACCTATAGAAGATAAAGCAAATTCTAGACATGCTAAAACTAAAACAGATATTTCAAAACACTATGTTTGGATTTTACGAGAAAACAGACCCCTTAAGATTGAAGTTGAAATCGGAAAAAGCGATGGAAGCTTTACCGTTATAAAAAAAGCAGAAATTAGCGAAAATGATTTAGTTTTAATCGGAACAAAAGAGTCATGAAAGAGTATATCATAGAGTTGCGAGGGGCAACAAAAACATATGGCAAAAATGAGGCAAAAACTTATGCCATGCGGGGTGTTGATTTAAAAGTCAAACGAGGAGAATTTTTAGCAATCATGGGACCTAGCGGGTCGGGTAAATCAACTGCCATGAATATGATTGGCTGCCTTGATACTCTAAGTGGCGGAAAGTACTTCTTTGAGGGGATTGATACCGGAACTCTCTCACGAGATCAACGTGCACTTTTAAGAAGAAACTATATAGGATTTATATTTCAAGGGTTTAACCTGCTTGGAAAAACAACTGCCATAGAAAATGTCGAACTTCCCCTTCTGTATCGCGGTTATAACACACATGAGAGGCATAAAATGGCAATGGAAGCTCTAAGAAGTGTCGGATTAGAGAGTGTTGCGCATCACACTCCCGGCGAGCTTTCAGGTGGGCAGCAGCAGCGTGTTGCAATAGCGCGGGCAATTGCAACAAACCCACTTATTTTACTAGCAGATGAGCCGACCGGAAATCTTGATACTGCAAAAAGTATTGAGATTATGGAGCTTTTACAATCCTTTAACCGAGACAAAAAAATCACTATTCTTATGGTAACTCATGAGAGTGAAATGGCGGAGTACGCCTCAAGAAGAGTGCATTTTAGAGATGGTGATATAGAGTATATCCAAGATGTAGAAGTTGCTCCATGATTTGGAATGCTTTTTTACTCGCCCTTCGTGAAATTCGTAGAAGTGCAATGCGCTCAGCCTTAACAGTGCTTGGAATTGTTATTGGAATCGCTTCTGTTATTGCAATGATAATGTTAGGAGATTCTACAACAGCTTATGTTACGCAGAGCATATCTAAGCTTGGAACAAATATGCTCATAGTTATACCGGGACAGCAGAAACAAGGTCCTCCAAGCACCGATTCAGCGGCTCGAAGATTTGTCCAAGGTGATATTGATGCTCTTAAAGAGGGAGCTATTAATATTCGCGGGGTTGCTCCCATTAGCTCAAGCCAAATGCAAGCAGTATATGCAAACAAGAACTACTCTACAACCGTTGAAGGAAGCGACAACGACTACTTTGTGGTTAAGGATTGGGTTTTTGCCTCAGGTAGAAATTTTTTGCCTTCAGAACTTAAAAGCGGAAAAACTGTTTGTATTATCGGTGAAACGGTTAGAAAAGAGCTTTTTGGCGCACTTAATCCCGTAGGAGAGCTAATAAGGCTTGAGAATTTCTCATGTGAGATTATCGGACTACTTGAATCAAAAGGTGCGGCAATGTTTGGGATGGATCAAGATGCCATAATTGTAACTCCTATAAGAATGTTTCAAAGACGAATAAGTGGAAATCAGGAGATAGGAAGGATTGTAATTTCTGCAAATAACTCCTCCTCAATAGAGAGCGTAAAAGCATCTGTAATCTCTATTTTACAGGAGCGGCGCAAGATTGGGCTTGGAGAAGAGGATGATTTTAACGTCCATGATATGCGTGAAATGGTTCAAACGCTCTCTTCCACAACGCAGATACTTACCATTTTGCTTGGAGCGGTTGCGGCAATCAGCCTTCTTGTCGGCGGTATAGGCATCATGAATATTATGCTAGTCTCCGTTACTGAGAGAACACGCGAGATAGGCATACGACTTGCAATCGGGGCGCTTGAGAGAGAGGTGCTGTTGCAGTTTTTAGTTGAGTCTATAGTTCTTGCTTCCATTGGAGGGGTTTTGGGTATTATTGTAGGAGTAAGTGCGGGGGTTGGGATTGCTCTTTATTTTGATTTGCCGTTAATTTTTAATACACCTATAGTTTTAGTAGCTTTTTTCTTCTCAACAGTTGTCGGAGTTGTTTTTGGATACTTTCCGGCAAGAAAAGCCGCAAGACTAAACCCTATAGATGCTCTAAGACATGAGTAGGGTTTAAAATATAACTATTTATAATCGCCTACCTTGAATAACACGAAGCAGAACAACTACAAGCGCAATAACTAAGAGAACATGAATAAATCCTCCAAGAGTGTACGAGCTTACAAGCCCTAAAAGCCAAAGAATGATTAGGATTATTGCAATTGTTTCAAGCATATTGTCTCTTTATTTTTAATTTTTACGAAAAAGATAGATGCCAACAACAAAAGCAACAGCACCTAAAATATAATAAGTCATTACTCTGTCTGTATCTGCGCCAGTAACAGCTTGAGTTACCTCTGAACCGATAGAGCCTGATAACTGATATCCCCATACTGCAAAACCAACCCCGACGACGGCTAGTACAATACCGATAATTTTCATTCTAACTCCTTTTTCTGCTAAACTCCTCTGTTTTAAAGAGCTGAAATGCTTTAGCGTGCAGATAACATCATCATACAACAAAAATTATTTTTTAAGATATAAAATCAAATTATTTAATCTTCTCGCTTGCAAAGTTTTTCACCTCTGTACTGATGAGAGAATAATTCAAGAGTCTATTTTAGTTCTTAAATATAGGTTTGATGCAAAAATAGTTTAAAAAACTACTCCTTTTTATGTTAAATCTCTTTTTGTTCCGGTTCTTATGTGAGTTGAGTATAGTGTGAGTCCGGTAAATGTTAGACCACCTACTAGATTTCCCAGTACGGTTGGAATCTCATTCCAGATTAGATAATCCATGATTGTAAAATCTCCACCTAAAATCATAGAAAATGGGAACAAAAACATATTTACTATAGAGTGCTCAAAGCCCATAAAAAAGAAGAGCATGATAGGCATCCACATAGCTATAGCTTTACCGCTAACTGTTGTGGATATCATCGCACCTACAACACCCATTGAGACCATCCAGTTACAAAGCATCCCTCGCATAAATATAGTAAGCCATCCAAAGACACCGTGCTCCTTGTAACCTAAAGTTCTTGCTTCACCTATAGTGGCTATTTTATCTCCAACTAAATCCGGCTCTATGGAGTAACCATAAGTTAGAACAAAAGAGAGCATAAAAGCAACTACAATCGCACCGGCAAAGTTACCTAAAAAAACAAGTCCCCAGTTTCTTAAAACTTGTTTTAAAGTCACTCCGGGTCTCTTGTCTAAAAGAGCAAGAGGAACTAGAACAAAAACTCCAGTTAAGAGATCAAAACCCATAAGGTAGAGCATGATAAAACCAACCGGAAAGAGCATTGCTCCGGCAAGAGCGGAACCTGTTGTTATCGTAACGGTTATAGCAAATGCGGCAGAGAGTCCAAGTATGGCTCCAGCCATAAAGGCTCTGATAATGGTGTCTTTAGTTGACATATAGACCTTAGACTCCCCAGAATCGACCATCTTTGTTACAAAATCATTTGGCTGTAGATAAGACATAAAAAAATCCCTATAAAAAAATCTTTGTTATTATATGTAAAAAATGCTGATTTAAATAGTATAAATTATCGAAGAGTTATTAACTTTGTAGTAAACTATGATATTTTAGACTTAGTGGTTAAAAAAGTTCAAGAGAGATTCTGTTTGGGCATTTATGAATCCAGATTTTGCTATAACGGCTAAAGAAAAGGATTATAAAATATGAAAAAATTTGATTTGATTATTATAGGTGGAGGTAGAGCCTCCCATTTAGCTTCAAAGGTTGGTAAATTAGGTAAAAAAGTTGCATTGATTGAAAAATCTACTTTAGGAGGAACATGTGCAAATAGAGGCTGTGTTCCTTCTAAACTTCTTATTGGTTATGCTGATGTAATACGAGCTATAGAAGAATCAAATAGGCACTATATAAACTCTAGCATAGATAAAATAGATATAGAAAAAATATTTGAAAATAATAATAGTTTTATAAATAGTGTTGATGAAAACCATAAATCTAAATTAAATGAAAATGTTAAACTCTTTAGAGGGATTGGTTTTTTTGTTTCAAACAATATTGTTGAAGTAAATAATGAAAAACTAACTGCTCCCAAAATAATAATAGCAACAGGTGCCTCTCCTAAAAAAGCACCTTTTGAAGGGGCTTGGACAAGTGATGATATTTTTCCTATAAATAAAATACCAAAATCAATAACAATTGTTGGCTCTGGCTTTATTGCTTGTGAGTTAGTTAATGTTTTTGATGCTTTGGGCGTAAAAACAAAACTTTTAGTAAGAAGTGAAAATATCTTATCAAATGAAGATGAGGATATATCAAAAGTTTTTAAAGAGGAGTTTTCTAAAAAAATAGATATTGAGTTTAATACAACTATCAAAGATGCAACATATAAAGACTCTTTTTTTGACCTAACACTAGAAGATAAAGCAGGTAAAACTAAAAACCACACCTCTGAAGCTCTGCTTTATGCAATAGGGAGAGAATCAAATGCAAAAAGTCTAAATCTTAAAAACACTTCAATAAAACTTGATGATAGAGGATTTATAAAAAGAGATAAATTTTTTCAGACTGATGCAAAAGGTGTATATGTAGTTGGAGATGCTGCTGGTAAATATATGCTTCAACATGCAGCCTCTTACGAGATGAACTATCTTTATAAAATACTATTTGAAGACGAAAATAGAGCTTTAGAGTTTAAGTACATGCCACATGCAGTTTTTACTGACCCTGAAATAGCAAGCGTTGGGGTAACTGAAAAAGAGGCAAAAGAAAAAAACTTAAATTTTGTAGTATCAAAAACAGATTGGCTCACAAGCGCAAAAGCTCAAGGCACAAAGTTGAAATATCCTTTTACAAAATTAATCGTAGATAAAAAGAGTTATAAGATACTAGGTTGTCATATGATAGGACCTCAAAGTTCAACAATGATACATCAAGTACTTACAGTTATGCATATAGACAATGATATAAGACACCTAAAAGAGATGTTATATATTCACCCGGCACTTAGTGAGTCACTCTTACCGGCTGCAATAAATATTGTAAAAAAGATTGAGAGATTAAAATAATAAAGAATATCGCATAATCTTTACAATCTCTTATGCTACAATTATATTAACTGCAAATAGTAGGAGTCCATTATGAAGTGCAAACAGATGTATATGGAATTTTCTCGTTTAAGCGAGTACGGCAAGTCCCTATCTTTATTGTTTGCCAGAGTGGCGGTCGCTTACGGTTTTTATGAACCGGCAATGATGAAATGGAGTGATATCGGCTCAGTTGCACAGTGGTTTGGCTCAATGGGCATACCGTTTCCGACATTAAACGCATACATGGCGGCAAGCGCAGAGATTATGGGTGTGATTCTGCTGACACTGGGATTATTAACTAGATTTATATCTTTACCTCTTATTGTCGTGATGATAGTAGCAATTGTAACTGTGCATTTGCCACATGGATTTTCAGCTGGGGAAAATGGTTTTGAAATACCGTTATATTACATGCTGTTTTTACTTATATTTGTAGCAAATGGAGCTGGAAAATTTAGTCTTGACAGATTGATTTTTGGTGAAAAAAACTAGACAATGGAAGCTTTATTAAACTTTACAAATAATATCGGAAATTTTAACTTTCCTATATTACTATTTTTATTTCAAGCAGCTATTGTTGTTTTTATTGTAATTTCCGTTATATTATTTATTTATGATAAATTTATACAAAGAGAAGATCAGCTTCTTATAAACTACCCACTTATAGGGCGACTGCGCTACCTTTTTTATGCTCTTCGTGACCCAATGCGCCAATATTTCGGTGATGAAAAATTTTATGAATCTTTTGACAAAGTAAAATGGGTTTATGATTCGGCTGAACGTAAATCATCTTATACTTCATTCTCTCCGGGACAACAACAAAAAAGTGCAAGACTCTCTATTAAGAATGCAAATTGTGTACTAAATACAGATGATGTTAGTGATGATTTTAGTGTGACTTTTGGTGAAAACTCTACAAATCCATTTAAAACAAAGTCAGTTTTTGGAAGAAGTGCCATGAGTGACGGAGCGATTTCTCCTGAGGGGACAAGAGCTTTTTCAAAAGGCGCATATCTTGGTAAATTCCCCATCAACACAGGAGAAGGAAGTCTGACTTCTAACTTTTTATACACACATAAATATAGTGAAAAAAATAGTAAATATTTTGATGTTTTAGAGGGCACGCTTTTTGCAAAAGTTATATATAAAATTTTACGTTTACTCCTTAATGAGGCTATAGCTGAAAAAGTTTATAGACATATTGTTATCTACTCCAAAGATGCAGAGAGTTATCTTTTTAATCGCGATAAACTCATTTGCTATAGAGTAAACTGGAATGCTCCGCTAGATTCATTTCCATCTACTGTGCCAAATGATATTGCAGATATAATTTTTCAAATAGGAAGCGGTCTTTATGGCGTTCGTGACAAAGATGGCAATTTTGATGAAGATAGATATAAAAAAACTATGAGTTTTGCAAAAATGACTGAGATAAAAATTGCTCAAGGCGCTAAACAAACAGGTGGTAAATTACTAGCAGATAAGGTTAGTGATGCTGTTGCTTATTACCGTGGAGTTGAGCCTCATAAGGATCTCTTAAGTCCAAATCAGTTTCCGTTTGCTCACAATCTCGAAGAGTTGTTTGATTTTATAGGAAGGCTTAAAAAACTATCACAAAAACCGGTTGGAGTTAAAATAGTTATATCATCAAAAGAGTCATTTGATAAGTATGCAAATCTCATCAAAAAAAGAGTTGATGAGAGATCTGATGCTTACCCTGATTTTATTACAGTTGACGGCGGCGATGGAGGAAGCGGTGCGGCACCGTTAGAGATGATGATGGCAGTTGGTATGGTAATTACAAAAGCATTATATGTAGCAGACAGCGCACTTAAAAGAGTCGGCATTCGAGATAAAGTGAAAATAATTGCTAGTGAAAAAGTTCTCACTCCTGATGATGCCTTTGTTCTTTTTGGAATCGGCGCCGATTATGTAGCAATTGCTAGAGCCTTTATGATGAGTGCCGGATGCATTAGAGCAAGAGAGTGTTCAGGTGCACATGGAAGACATTGTCCAGTTGGACTTGCAACACAAGATAAGAAAAAAAGAGCCTCGTTTTTAGTCGAGAAAAAAGCAATAAATGTTGCCTCTTATCATGAGCAACTATTAGCAGGCGTTCGTCAACTTTTAGCAGTCGTAGGAGTAAATCACATCTCAAAACTAAACAAATCTCATCTTATGTTTAAAGGTCATACAGGTAAAACATATATGAATATAGATAGATATTTTAAAGAATCGATATTAGATTAACAAACCACATCTTGAAAAAAAGCTCGGTTTCTCTGATATTATCCCCATTTAGCTATAATTTCATCAATGAAAAAAGAAGCAAACTTTAAAGTAGTATCAAATTACTCCCCGGCAGGAGACCAGCCAACAGCTATAAAAACCATAAGTGACTCCATCCTAGAGGGCAATCGCTACCAAGCGCTTGAGGGCGTAACAGGAAGCGGTAAAACCTACACGATGGCAAGTGTTATAGAAAAAGTGCAGATGCCTACCATTATCATGACGCACAACAAAACTTTAGCCGCACAGCTATACTCAGAGTTTAGACAATTCTTTCCAAATAACCATGTTGAGTATTTTGTATCTTACTATGACTACTATCAGCCGGAAGCTTACATCCCAAGACAAGACCTCTTTATAGAAAAAGATAGTGCTATTAATGATGAGCTTGAACGTCTAAGGCTCTCTACAACTGCAAATCTTCTTAGCTACGATGATGTTATAGTTGTTGCATCCGTCTCTGCAAACTACGGATTGGGAGATCCCGAGGAGTATGAAAATATGGTGCAGTCCATCGCCATCGGCGATACTATAGCACAAAAAAAACTTCTGCTTCGCCTTGTTGAGATGGGTTATAGTCGAAACGATTCATACTTCGACAGCGGTCACATACGAGTAAACGGCGAGAGCTTGGATGTTTACCCGCCATACTTTGAGCAAGAGGCCATTAGAATAGAGTTTTTTGGAGATGAGATAGAAGCGATTTATACTTTTGATGTAATTGAGAACAAAAAGCTTGAGGAGCATAAAAACTTTACTATCTATGCAACCTCACAGTTTAGCGTAAGCCAAGAGAAGATGGCAGTTGCTATTAAACGCATAGAAGAGGAGCTTGATGAGAGGCTTGCATACTTTCAAAAAGAGGGCAAGCTCGTCGAGTACCAACGCTTAAAGCAGAGAGTGGAGTTTGACCTTGAGATGCTTCAAACTACTGGAATGTGTAAAGGGGTTGAGAACTACTCAAGGCTACTTACAAATAAAAAACCCGGAGAGGCTCCATATACTCTGCTTGATTATTTTGCTCTGCACCACAAAGAGTATCTTGTAATTGTTGATGAATCACACGTTTCACTTTCGCAATATCGTGGAATGTACGCGGGAGATAGAGCCAGAAAAGAGGTCTTGGTTGATTATGGATTTCGTCTGCCAAGTGCACTTGACAACAGACCTCTAATGCTCGATGAGTATATAAACAAAGCTCCTCACTACCTCTTTGTCTCTGCCACGCCATCTGATTATGAGCTTGAGCTCTCAAGTGTATGTGCAAAACAGATTATCCGTCCAACAGGTTTGCTTGACCCTATTTTAGAGATAAAAAGCTCGACTAATCAGGTTGAAGATATACATGATGAGATTAAAAAAGTAATCACAAAAGATGAACGTGTTCTTATAACTGTTTTAACTAAAAAAATGGCAGAGGCGCTTACAAAATACCTTGCAGATTTGGGTATAAAAGTACAATACATGCACTCAGATATTGACACAATTGAGAGAAACCAGATAATACGCTCTTTGCGACTTGGAGAGTTTGATGTTTTAATAGGCATAAACTTGCTTCGTGAGGGACTTGACTTGCCGGAAGTCAGTCTTGTCGCAATTCTAGATGCTGACAAAGAGGGTTTTTTAAGAAGTGAGACAGCGCTCATTCAGACAATCGGACGAGGGGCTAGAAATGCAAACGGTAGAGTAATTTTATATGCAAACAAGATAACAGGTTCCATGCAAAGAGCAATTGATAAAACAAATGCAAGAAGAGAGATGCAGCAGAAGCATAACAAAGAGCATAACATTACACCAACAACTACCATCCGTAAATTAGACGAAAATTTAAAAGTAGAAGATTACGGCGATATTTACCAAAAACATAAAAAAATGGATAAAATACCGCCAGCAGAGAGAAAAGCCATGGTAAAAGAGCTCTCTTTAAAGATGAAAGAGGCGGCACTCGAGCTAAACTTTGAAGAAGCCGCACGTCTTCGTGATGAAATAACAAAAATTAAAAAACTTTAGAAAGTAGACTATAAAATGGAAGATACATTTAGCAATCTAGCAACTTACGGATATATAGGACTTTTTCTCTACTCGCTTGGCGGTGGGTTTGTAGCAATTATTGCGGCAGGTGTTTTGTCATTTATGGGCAAAATGGATTTAAGCCTATCTATTTTAATAGCATTTACAGCAAATGCTCTTGGAGATTTTCTACTCTTTTATATGGCTAGATACCAAAAAACAATGATGATGGATGGCTTGCGTAAACATAGAAGAAAACTCGCCCTTGCACACATCATGATGAAGAAAAACGGCTCTTGGATAATACTCATCCAAAAATTTGTTTACGGTATAAAGACTCTTATACCCATTGCCATAGGATTAACTAAGTATGACTTTAAAAGATTTGCAATACTGAATGTTTTAAGTGCAGCAGTTTGGGCACTTGCTTTTGGACTTGGTAGTTACTATTCTGGAAGTTTTTTGATAGGCATAGCAGAGACAATAAGTCAAAAACCATGGATAGCGCCTATCATTTTGGTAGTTTTTGGAGGGGCTTTGTGGCTATATATGACAAAAGCCACAAAGCGAAAAAATTGAGCTTCTTTAGAAAGCGAAAAAATTGAGCTTCTTTAGAAAGCGAAAAAATTGAGCTTCTTTAGAAAACGAAGGAACTGAGTTTCTTTAGAAAGCTAAAAAGTTAGCTTCCTTTCTCCAATTTTGGTCCCGCGGCAGAGTAGTTAAACTCGCTATCTTTGCTCTGGTACTTTTTAAAATTCTCTATAAACATCTCAGCTAACATATCTCTTGTTCTATCAAACTCCTCTTTATCAGCCCATGCATTTCGAGGGTTTAATATCTCAGGATTTATATCTCCAAGAGTCTTTGGAACATAAAGACCAAATGTTTTTGTAACATCAAACTCACTGCTTTTTATACTTCCGTCTAATATGGCATTTATACATGCACGAGTATCTTTAATGCTCATTCTATGCCCTACTCCGTAAGCACCACCTGTCCAGCCGGTATTTACAAGATAGACATTAACATCATGTTTGTCTATTTTTTCACCTAAAAGTTTTGCATATACTGTTGGGTGAAGAGGCAAGAATGCTTCCCCAAAACATGCACTAAATGTTGCAACAGGCTCAGTTATACCGCGTTCTGTTCCGGCAACTTTTGCAGTATATCCACTTAGAAAATAGTACATTGCTTGTTCACGAGTAAGTTTTGAGACTGGAGGAAGAACGCCAAAAGCGTCCGCAGTTAAAAAGATTATATTTTCAGGATGACCTGCGCTTAGAGAGGGTTCGTGGTTTTCTATATGTTCTATCGGGTAGGAGACCCGCGTGTTTTCTGTTTTACTTGAGTCTTCATAATCGACTTCACCATCACCGTACATTACGACATTCTCAAGCAGAGCACCGGACTTAATGGCGTTATATATCTCAGGCTCGCTCTTGCCGTCAAGATTTATAACCTTGGCGTAGCAACCGCCCTCAAAGTTAAATATTCCATTATCATCCCATCCATGCTCATCATCACCGATAAGTTTTCTATGCGGATCTGTAGAGAGCGTAGTTTTTCCAGTACCGCTAAGTCCGAAGAAAAGTGCCGTGTCGCCACGCTCTCCAACATTTGCAGAGCAGTGCATTGGAAGCTTATCTTCAAGTGGCAGCCAGTAGTTCATCATTGAAAAAATTCCTTTTTTCAACTCGCCTCCATACCATGTCCCGCCGATAATCGCTAAGTTATTTTCAATATCAAAGAGTACAAAAACTTCTGAATTAAGTCCATGCTCCATCCATTTTTCATTAACTGCCTTACAAGCGTTCATTACTGTAAACTGTGGCTTAAAACTCTCTAATTCAGATTTAGTTGGGCGGATAAACATATTTTTAACAAAGTGAGACTGCCATGCTATCTCGGTTATAAAGCGTATTGATCTTTTTGAAGCTTCACTAGCACCGCTGTAAACATCTGTTATGTATAAGTCTTTGCCTGAGAGCTGCTCTCTTGAGAGGTCTAAAAGTTCATTAAAAATCTCTTCACTTATTTTTTGATTTACATCACCCCACGCAATATGTTCATTTGATGGATAGCGATCTACGAAATATTTATCTTTTGGGCTACGGCCCGTAAATATACCGGTATCTACGGCTGTTGCACCCTTTTTTGTTACAACACACTCATTATTTTCAATCTCATGTCGAATTAATTCATCATAACTAAGATTATGATAAATTTTTCCAACACTTTTTAAGCCTATCTCTTCTAACTCAGTTAAGTTCATAACTTGCCTTATGGTACTTTTTAATTATGAGTCGAATTATACACTTAATAAACATAAATTAAAAGTAAATCTCTACTCTCAATATATATTTTAAATAACTTTTTTAATGCGTCAAATAAAAAAATTTATTTTAAGGATTTTTCGCTAAAATTACGCTCTTGCTCGCATAACTCAGTTGGTAGAGTGTTACCTCGACAAGGTAAAAGTCACTGGTTCGAGTCCAGTTGTGAGCACCACTTCTTTTTACTAATTACTTATTTTTTACACTTTCAGCTCTCCCTATATTTTACTTAATTACTATGTCTATTAATGCCCACTCACTACAAGCTGTCAATATAAATGCTTTTTTGTAACTATTTTATGGTATCATTTTAGTATGAGCAAGAAAGATAAACTATTAAGCAGATTTTCAAAAGTACCGCCAAATAAAGATCTGACATTTGACGAACTTCAAACTCTGCTTTTAAGTCTTGGCTATGATAAGGTAGAAGGTAGCGGGTCAGCCGTAAAGTTTTACAACAAAGAGAAAGATAGTCTCATAAACTTACACAAACCACACCCAGGCAATATTTTAAAAATCTATCTTGTTAAGCAGATACAAGTTAAGCTAAAGGAGATACTATAATGGCTAATACAATCGAATATAAAGGCTATGTCGGTTCAATAGAGTATTCTAGTGAAGATAAACTCTTTTTTGGAAAAATAGAGCTTATAGACGATCTAGTAACCTTTGAGGCAGATAGCGCAAGCGAGCTTGAGACAAACTTTCACAATGCGGTCGATGAGTATTTGAAAACATGCAAAGAGCTGGGGAGAAAGCCGCAAAAAACATACAAAGGCGTCTTTAATGTCAGAATTGACCCCAAGCTACATCAAAAAATCCATCAAGAAGCGCTAAAAGCAGGTGTTTCTTTAAATGCTTTTATTCAAAATTTATTGAAAACAAAAATCCATACTGCATAAAATAAAAACTTACCGTAATTTTGCGGTAATTGTTGCGATTTAAATCAGATTCTTAGCACCAAATATGCTAATTAAATTTCCACTCCAAAGAGACGTAATAAGAGCGCCCTTCTGTAGGATAACCGTACTTCCACTCATATGCTTCATCAAAAAGATTCTTAACACCAAATCGTAGTGTTGTTTTATCGATCTTAGTATAAATTGCTTGCAGATCAAACAGATGATAAGAGTCTAGTTTTTCCTGCTCATCTGTATATGTGGCTGTGTTGGAACTATAGCGTGAACCAAAATATTGATAACTCAAATAAGCATCCCATCCTTTAGAAATAGTTACAGTATCTTCCAGTTTTATTCTATGCTCAGGTATCAATTCCAATGGGTTGTTCTCACTGTCTTGCGTATGTGAAAAAGCATATGAAAAACGCAGATGATGATTGTCAAAGACCTTGCTATCCATACGTATATCCATACCGTATTGCTCCGCTTTATCAAGATTTATATAGCCCATATTACGATAAACGATCAGGTCCTCAATATCGTAATAATAAAGCGCCGCTTCTACCGATGTCTTTTCTTCCAGCATCCGCTTATAGCCTGCCGTATATTGCATACTTTTTTCCGGTTTTAAATCGGCATTGGCAACTTCCCACGGGAAAAAAGCGAACATCTCGCCCATGGACGGCATACGGCTCTTATTAGCCACACCTGCATATAGAGTGTTATTTTCACTTATATAAGATATTTTTACCTGAGCATCAATTGCTTCTTTATCGCTTACTGCTTCTTTGGGTTTAATCAAATTATAAGACATAGCAGCATCAAGCTCTAAGTATTCTTCCAAATACAGTTTATACATGTAAGCCGCCTTGAATGTCTCTGCTTGAAACTTTTCTGTCTCTAGAGCTCCGCCCTTTCTGATATGCTCATTTTGTTCAGCCTGCAGAACAAAAGAATTTTCATAAAAA
>Ga0265293_10003543_pt1 | contig 28874 bp, 25 predicted proteins | sample Munlanlewell138R_FD_192505 | JGI IMG/M metagenome (GOLD analysis project Ga0265293, IMG submission 192505) | Leachate microbial communities from a municipal landfill in Southern Ontario, Canada - Leachate well 138R | ecosystem: Engineered > Solid waste > Landfill > Unclassified | place: Canada... | reverse complement strand
CCTGCGCATTGACCCCGCCCTGGCCGGCAGCATGGCCCTGACCACCGTCACCGATGTGATGGGCTTTTTCTCTTTTCTCGGGCTCGCCACCCTGTTCTACGGTTGACTGTACCCATGTCCGATGACTTTTATGACAATGATCAACACGCTGAAAGCGAGGCTCCACCGAGCAAGTCTGCTCTCAAGCGCGAGATGACCGAACTGCAGAAGTTCGGCCAGCAGCTAATCGATATGCCCGACAGTCGCCGCGCTCAAATTCCTCTCAGCGACGAGCTGCGCGATGCCATCGCCCTCTATCAACGTCTCACTCAGCGCGAAGCACGACGCCGCCAGCTGCAGTTCATCGGCAAGCAGATGCGCCGCGAAGACAGCGATGCCATCAGCGCCGCGCTGGACCGCTTTGAGCAGCAGGATCAACAGTTCCGGCAGCGTTTTCACCGCCTGGAAGCGCTGCGTGACCAACTGATCCGCGACGGCGACCCGGCACTGTCGGAGCTGCTCGAAGAGCACCCCCAACTGGACCGTCAAGCAGTGCGCCAAATGATTCGCCAGGCACGCCAGGAAGCCGAGCGCGGCAAACCGCCAGCGGCCAGCCGCAAACTGTTTCGCTATCTGCGGGAATTTCTGGAAGAAGCCTGACGCCAGACAGTCGAGAACCGCTGAGCCAGCGGAAGAGAGGCGCTGCTCACCAACAAGCATCTACAAACTGTCTGCCGGTTTTAAATACTGCTGAGCCTTGTTGCACGCCTTCTACAAGGCCTGTTCTAGCCGGGCAGCGATATTCTGTGCCAGGTTGTCCAGCAAGCGACTATAGGCCAGCACCCGCGCTGCGGGGCTGTCATCACCGAGTGGCTGAGTCAGTTTTTCACGCCCTCTCAGGGGAGCATGCTGACCACCGAGATCTTCAACCACCCAGAGCACTTCCAGAACAGCCTCTTGCCCCTGGCTGTTGAGATCGAGCACATCAATACGCAGAGCGCGCTGAGGGATGGCACTGCGCGACCAGGGGAAGTTGCGGGTCTGAGCACCGGTCAGCACCGCCAGATTTTGCACCATCACCCGCTGAATGCCTTTCTCCAGGGGCTCTGCCCAGCGGTGGCGGTCGTCCACACTGAGGCCTGCCCGGCCATCGTGGCTCACCAGCTGCACCCGCTCCAGAAACGGCGCCACTCGCACCGGCCCTACGCCGAGGCTAACGTCAGCGAGGCCGGCTTGCGCTGAAGCGGCCTGAGCCGTCAACAGATAGTAGTTCGGCGGTGGGCTTGATGGCGCCACACAACTGGTCAGCACCAACATGATCAAGGCAGTGAAAAGTGAGCGGCAGTGCTTCAGTATCATAAGCTAGTCCTCACTGGGTTTGCCGTAGAGCAGCATCTGCGGTTGCTGCTCCAACAGGTCGGAGAGAAGGCGCAGCTGGTCTGCGGCCTCATTGATCCCTTTGGCTGCGCCGTTCAGCCGATAGAGAATCGGCGAGTCGTCGGAGGCCATAAAGGCGGCATTAGCGGAAAACTCATCCATATTCCGGGCACTCTGGCGCATCGCCTCGAGGGTATCGTCCAGTTTGACGAGAATCCCTGGCAACTCCTGACCGGCAGTGTCGAGCATGGCCGCGGCACTCACCGCCAGCGCGGAGTAATCGCTGGCTAGCTGACCACCGGCATCCCCCAACCTCGCGGTAGTATCTTCTACCACCTCCACGGCGCGAGCCAGATTGCCCGCCAGAGACTGCAGATCGGGGTCGTTGAGCAGCTGATTAATACCACTCAGGGCCTGCTGTAGATCGCTTACCAGCGCATTTACATCTACGGCCTCGAGGTCGCGGGTGAGTTGCTGCAGGTTGGTAGGAGTGGTGGGCAGCTGTGGGTGGTCGGTTTTCATTTTCTGATAATGGGCCGGCCGACTGGGCTCGAAGTCCACATCGACGTAGAGCAAGCCAGTGAGCATGCTCTGCTGGCGCAACTGAGCACGCAGCCCTCTGTCTACCAACTGCTCGACAGCAAGGCCTTTCCCTCCCTCCCCCCGCAGAATGGTGGAGGCGTCGATGTCGATGGTAACCAGGTTGAGCACATCGGGGCTGTCACCATAAATGCTGGTACGAATATCTACGACCTGGCCGATCTTGACCCCCTTGAGCGTAACTGGAGCACCGACATTCAGGCCCCGCACCGAAGAGTCATAGACCAGAACATAGCGATCGCGGTCACTCCACCAGTTGCTGCCGCTAAAGGTCATCACCAGCACCCCCGCCAAGACCAGGGTGATGAGAGTAAAAAGGCCTACGGCCACGGGATTGGCGGAACGGCTCATGCCCTGTCTCCTGAAGGTTGCAGCTCCCCTGAAGCCTGCCTGGAGTCCCGGCGACCGCGAGACAGAAACTGGCGTACCACGGCGTGGGAGCTGTGGTTCAACAGCCAGTCCGGCGGCCCCTGATCCAGCTGGGTGCGGGTTTCCGCATCGAGAAATACGGCGTTGGTGGCGATGCCGAAAATACTGTCCAGTTCATGGGTAACAATGACGACCGTTCCCCCCAGGCTCTCACTGATCGCGACGATCAGCTCGTCGAGGCGCCTGGAGCTCAATGGGTCCAGCCCCGCCGAGGGCTCATCAAAAAACAGCAGCTCTGGGTCCAGAGCGATGGCCCGGGCCAGGGCCGCACGTTTCTGCATGCCACCACTGATTTCCCCCGGATAATAGTCCTCGAAACCGTGCAAGCCCACCAACGCCAGCTTAAAAGCGATCAACTCTGCCATTTCGGCCTTGCCGAGCGCGCTGTACTGCTGGAGCGGCACCGCCACATTCTCAGCCAGGGTGAGATCACTGAACAGTCCACCCCGCTGATAGGTGATGCCCCAGTTCCTGCGCATGGCGACCTGTTGCTCCGGGGCGGCGCGGAAAAAATTCTCACCACTCACCAGCACCTCGCCAGCGGCCGGCTCGGAGAGGCCGATCATATGTTTGAGCAGGGTGCTCTTGCCACAACCGCTGCCGCCCATAATGACAAAAATATCGCCGCGGTTGACCTGAAAATTCAGGTTCTCCTGCACCAGGCGCGCGCCATAGCGCATGGTGAGTCCACACACCTCGATAACTGCCTCAGTGGCCACTCCCTACACCCCCATTACACTGTAGAGAATGTTGAAGGCCGCATCGGCTACCACCAGGTAGACAATGGCATACACTACAGCCCGCGTTGTGGCATTGCCAACAGCCGCCGAGGTGCGCCCACTGAGCAAGCCCGCCTGGCAGCCTGCAACGGCAATCAGGGCGGCGAAAACAACGCTTTTCACCAGACCGGTGACAATATCGCCCAGGCCCACCGACTCGCGAGCCTGGGTGAGAAACTGCATGAAGTTCACATCCATCCCCGACGCCACCACGGCCCCCCCTACCAGGCCCACGACATTGGCGAAAACCACCAACAGCGGCATCACCAGCACCAGCGCCAACAAGCGCGGCACCACCAGGTATTCCATGGGCGACAGGCCAAGGGTGGTGACGGCATCAATTTCCTCATTGGCCTGCATGGTGCCCAGCTGAGCCGCATAGGCAGCGCCAGTGCGACCCGCCATGATAACCGCCGTCATCAGCGGCCCCATCTCCCGCACCATACCCAGCGCCACCAGGTTGGCAACGAATACTTCGGCGCCCAACTGGCGCAGCTGTACCGCTCCCAAATAGGCGAGAATCATGCCCACCAACACACTGATCAGAGCCACGATACCGAGCGCCCGGGGCCCACATTGCTCGATAAAATAGAACAGGTCGCGAAGGCGGGTCTGGCTGCGCCCTCGCACCAGGTTCAGCAAGGCCAGCACCAATTCGCCGACAAACGCCAGGAGAGACACCACCTCCTCCCGCACCAGGCTACCGTAGCGACCCAGCTGGGCAAGTATCCCGGGAGGCTTGGGTCGCGGGCCGGGATCGAGCCGCACTGCAAGCGCCAGGCCCAGAAGCTTTCGCAAACTGGAGGGCAAACCGGAGTCATCGACTGAAATAGCGTGGTTTTCACAGTGGCGCACCAGCTGGAAAAGGCGGGAGGCAAGTAAGGAGTTCCACTGCAGGTCGGCGGACGCCTCCAGGAACAGCTGAGCAGACTCGAGCCCTGCGTCAGTACAGGCGCGGATCAATTCGACACTGCTGGCGGTGTCGGCCTCAATCCAATCGCCGGCGAGGCGCAACCGGACACAGTTGCCGTCGCGGCTTACCGTGAAGAGGTGTAGGCTCTCCCTGTCAGTCACAAAGTATGTCTCGCAAACGGACTCCAAAGCCGTTGAGTATAAGGAAGCTGAGAGGTGAATGCGACGTTGTTCAACACGCCAAGGCACGAACACCAACAGGTCTATCAGGTGATTTACCAGATACCGCCCGGGCGACTGAGCAGCTATGGCACCGTGGCAGCCATGGCTGGCCTGCCAGGCCGTGCCCGCTGGGTAGGCAGGCTGCTCAGTCAGCTACCCGATGACTCGTTGCTGCCCTGGTTTCGGGTGATCAACAGCCAAGGAAAAATCAGCTTCCCGGTGGGCACACCAAGCTACCAGCGGCAACTGGAGAAGCTCATCGAAGAAGGCAGTGCCGAACCCTCAGGGCGAATACTCTGGCGCCAGTGCCGCTGGCCTGATTAGGCACCGAGATCGCGGTAGGCTGCAGGGTCGAAGCGCGGGGTGCAAACACAGAAGAACACCAGGTCGGTGTCGCCGCTATTGGCGATGCGCTGGCGGACGCCGGGGGGAATTAGCACCACGTCCCCAACACCGACTTCCTGCGGCGGGAGATCACCCACTTCCACGCGACCGCGCCCGGCCAGAATGACATAGCGTTCGGCAACCCCCTCCAACAGATGCCAGCGGGTAGTGACGCCGGGCTCAACCCGCGCCCGCGCAAGAGACAGGGCCGGATCCGCTGCGCTGTTGGAAACCTCGACGATATGACAGCCCTCGTCGATAAAGTATTCCTCCTCAAGCCGTAGCCGGCGCACCCCGGGGGTCATGGCTCGCGAACCTCCTGCCTAGCGCTTCTTCTCCATCGCCTGTTTGAACAGAGCAGCCATAGTGCCATTGGCCTCCCTCTGGGGCGCAGGGGCTTGTTTTGGCGGAGCTCGGCGGTCGCTGCGACCCGCACTGCGTTCAGCTCGCCGCGGCCCACCGCTACTGTTAGCCTGCCCCGGCTCATCGCCAAGGCGCATGCTAAGGGCAATGCGCTTGCGATCAATATCCACCTCCATCACCTTGACCTTGACGATATCACCGGCTTTCACCACCTCGCGGGGGTCTTTCACAAATTTTTCGGCAATCGCTGAGATATGCACCAGACCATCCTGGTGTACTCCCACATCGACAAAAGCACCAAAGTGGGTAACGTTGGTGACAGTACCCTCCAGCACCATACCCAGCTCGAGATCCTTGAGAGTCTCCACCCCCTCCGCAAAGGTGGCAGTTTTGAACTCCGGGCGCGGATCACGACCGGGCTTTTCCAGCTCCTTGATAATATCGATCACAGTTGGCAGTCCAAAGCGCTCGTCGGTGTATTTTTCAGGTCGCAGGCGCCGCAAAGCCGCTGGATCATTGATCAACTTGGCCACTGGCAAGCCGGTATCGGCAACGATCTTCTCCACCACCTGATAGGACTCCGGGTGCACGGCAGAGGCATCCAGAGGGTTGCCCGCCCCTTGAATACGCAGAAACCCCGCCGCCTGTTCGAAGGTTTTCTCCCCCAAACGCGGCACATCCAGCAACTCGCGACGACTCTTGAAAGGGCCACGGCTGTCGCGCAGAGCAACGATATTCTCGGCAATGGTCTGATTCAGCCCTGATACCCGGCGCAGTAATTGCGCAGAGGCAGTATTCACCTCGACACCGACGCTGTTCACACAGTCCTCAATTACCACGTCGAGGCTTTTTGCCAGCTGACTCTGGTTGACATCGTGCTGATACTGGCCGACACCGATGGACTTGGGGTCGATCTTCACCAACTCCGCCAGTGGATCCTGCAGGCGACGACCAATGGAAACCGCGCCGCGGATAGTAACGTCCAGGTCCGGCATTTCCCGCGCAGCCTCAGCCGAGGCGGAATACACCGACGCCCCGGCCTCATTGACCATCACTTTTTGGAGACGCAACTCGGGGTGCGCCTTCATCAAGTCAGCCGCCAGTTTGTCCGTCTCCCGCGAGGCAGTGCCATTGCCGATGGCAACCAGCTCAGCGCTGCATTCCTTCGCCAGCTTAGCCAACGTAGCGATGGACTCGCGCCACTGATTTCTGGGTGCATGGGGGAAGATGGCGCCATGGTTGACCACCTTTCCGGTACTGTCGATCACCGCCACCTTGACCCCGGTGCGCAGCCCCGGGTCGAGAGCGATGGTAGCGCGCTGACCGGCCGGCGCCGCCAGTAGCAAGTCCTTGAGGTTAGCGGCAAACACGTCGATGGCTGCCTGCTCGGCCTGCTCTCGCAGATCGCCCAATAGCTCGGTCTCCAGATGCAGTTGCAGCTTGATGCGCCAGGTCCAGCGCACTACCTCGCGCAGCCAGCTATCGGCGGGCCGGCCCTGGTCGAGAATACTGAATGTCTCTGCAATCATGGTTTCACAAGGGTGACCTGCACCCTCTGCCACCGCCACGTCCACCCGCAGTGACAGGAACCCTTCGCGGCGACCGCGGAACATAGCCAGAGCGCGATGAGAGGGTACGCTGGCAAATGGCTCGTCGTGCTCGAAGTAGTCGCGGAACTTCTCCCCCTCTTTCTCTTTTCCCTCAGTCACCCGCGCACTGAGCACCGCGTGCTCGCGCAGAAACGAACGCGTTTTGTCGAGCAGCTCCGCGTGTTCGGCAAAGCGCTCCATCAGGATGTACTTGGCCCCGTCCAGCACCGCCTTGATGTCGGCGAAACCCTGCTCCTGGTTCAAGTAACTTTGCGCCTCGACTTCAGGTGCCAGGGTGGGATCCGTGAGCAGAGCGTCGGCCAGCGGCTCAATACCCGCCTCGATAGCAATCTGACCCTTGGTGCGACGCTTGGGCTTGTAGGGCAAGTAAAGATCTTCCAGCCGGGTCTTGGTGTCGGCAGCCCGGATGGCCTGCTCCAGCTCCGGAGTCAGCTTGTTCTGCTCGGCGATGCTCTTGAGCACCGCCTCACGGCGGTCTTCCAGATCGCGCAGATAGCCCAGCCGATCGTGGAGGTCGCGCAGCTGGGTATCATCCAGGGAGCCCGTCACTTCCTTGCGGTAGCGGGCAATAAAGGGTACGGTTGCACCGCCATCAAGCAGCTCAGTTGTGGCGAGTACTTGACTCTCTTTGATACCTAGCTCTTCAGCGATGCGTTGTGAAATGGATTTCATAAAACCGGTTTCCTGACAGCCTTTACGGGTAAGGGGACGGATTATGGCCAACTGAAGCGCTCCGTCAAAGAGAATCGCCCGAACTACCACAGAAAAATGTGCTTGAAAAAAAAAGCCCCTGCCACTATAAAGCCGGGTCCAAGTTGCAACGCACTTAGAGAGGCCGACTTCATGGCTAAGAAAGCCACCGCCAAGACCAGTTCCGTTTCTCTCCACGGTTTCGCGCCCTATCAGGAAACAAAGGGCGAGGAGTACATGAATGAAAACCAGCGGGACCACTTCAAAAAACTCCTATCAGCCTGGAAACGGGAGCTGATGGAGGAAGTGGACCGCACCGTTACTCATATGAAAGACGAGGCCGCCAATTTCCCCGATCCCGCCGACCGCGCCACTCAGGAAGAGGAGTTCAGCCTTGAACTGCGCACTCGCGACCGCGAACGCAAACTGATCAAGAAGATCGATAGCACACTGGAACGCATCGAGAACGATGACTACGGGTTCTGCGACCAGTGCGGTATCGAGATTGGCATCCGTCGTCTCGAAGCCCGCCCCACCGCCAACCTGTGCGTCGACTGCAAGACCCTCGACGAGATCAAGGAGCGGCAGATCTCCGGCGGCTGATCGAGCAGCACCACCCCGTAGGCGCGATACTACCTGGTGTCGCGCCATCTTCACTCTCTGTTACGCTTCGACACCATGCGCGGTCGCTTTGCGCCTTCCCCCACCGGCCCTCTCCACTTTGGCTCCCTGGTGACAGCCCTTGCCAGTTACCTCGATGCCCGCGCTCACGGTGGTCAATGGCTGGTACGCCTGGAGGATATCGACCCTCTCCGGGAAGTATCCGGCACCGCCGCTACCATTCTGCGCCAATTAACCAATCACGGTCTCACCTGGGATGGCCCCGTGCTCTACCAGAGCAGCCGTCTCGCAGTCTATCTCGATATCGTGCACCAGCTGCTGGCAGCGGGCCTGGCCTATCCTTGCGATTGCTCCCGGCAGCGCCTGCACGCCCTCGGAGACATCTACGACGGCCACTGCCGCCACCGCAATCTCACCCTCAGCAATTGTGCTGTACGGCTGCGGGTACCAGACAATACCTTTATCGAGTTCGAGGATCTGATACAGGGGCCACAAAGCCAAAATCTCAACCAGTCAGTGGGAGATTTCATCATTTGGCGCCGCGATGGCCTGCCAGCCTACCAACTGGCAGTGACCGTTGACGATGCTTTCCAGGGCATCAACCATGTGATTCGCGGCAGTGACTTACTGGAATCCACCGGCCGCCAGATCTTCCTCATGGGTCTTCTCGGTTACCCGCCTCCCCGCTATGGCCATGTTCCCCTGGCCCTCAATGCCGATGGCCAAAAGCTCAGTAAACAGAACCGCGCCCCCAGTCTCGACGCCAGCCCTGCCGCCGACAATCTGCGCCGCGCCCTGGCCTGGCTCGGCATTACAGCTTCGGGTAGCGATGACATTCCAGTATTATTGGCGGACGCTATCCCCCGCTGGCAGCGAAAATGAGCGCGTTTCAAGATAGCTGAAAGACAGCGCACTCTTTTCCTTCCTTTACTCGTTTAGGGTTCTCCCACCGCCAGGCTATGTGAACAGGCCCTAGTTCCAACCCGCTAAAATCGCTAAAATCCGCCCACTTCCTACAACAGGACAACACCGTGGATTTTGCCGGCGCGCATATTCTCTCCATCGAACAGTTTGAACGTGGCGATATCGACACCCTGTTTCGTACCGCCGATCGCATGGAGCCCTTCGCTCAGCGCCGCCGGGTCACCCGAGTTCTCGAAGGTGCCATCCTCGGCAATATGTTCTTCGAGGCCAGTACCCGCACCCGGATCAGTTTCGGCAGCGCCTTCAACCTGCTGGGCGGCGAAGTGCGCGAATCAGTGGGCGCCGAAAGTTCTTCCCTGGTGAAAGGAGAGTCCTTGCGGGACACCGCCCGGGTACTATCCGGCTATAGTGACGTCATTTGCATGCGTCACCCCCAGGCCGGCTCAGTGGCAGAATTCGCCAGTGCCAGTCGGGTGCCGGTCATCAACGGCGGCGACGGCAGCAACGAGCACCCCAGCCAGGCACTCCTTGATCTCTACACCATCGAGCGCGAACTGCAAGCTCGCGGTCGCCACATCGACGGCCTGCGCATTGCCATGATCGGCGACCTCAAGTACGGGCGCACCGTACACTCGCTGAGCAAGTTGCTTACCCTTTACCGCAACATCCGGGTGGTATTGGTTTCTCCACCCGAATTGGCCATGCCGGAAGCCTATGTGGAGGCGCTACGCGCCGCCGGCCACGAAGTCGAAGTGACCGAAAGCCTTGAGCAAAGCATTTCGCGCGTGGATATTGTTTACTCCACGCGCATTCAGGAGGAACGCTTCCAGGACCGCAGTCAGGCCGACCTTTACCGCGGTCGTTTCCGTCTCAACCAGGCCATCTATACCCGTCACTGCGAACCCAATACGGTGATCATGCACCCTCTGCCGCGGGACTCACGAGCCGAGGCCAACGAGCTGGATGCCGACCTCGACAGCAATCCCAACCTCGCCATCTTTCGCCAAACCGACAATGGCCTGATCGTGCGCATGGCCCTGTTCGCCTTGATTTTGGACGTCGCCCACCTGGTTGATCAGTACGCCCGGGAAGTACCGTGGTTCAACCACCGCAACCGCTAACTTTAGTATCATCACCTAGTTACCACCTTCTCACCAGGATCACCCCAACCGCCATGGCCGATACTTCCGACCACCGTGAATTCGATGATATCCGCCCCTATCATGACAGCGAGGTGCCGGGTGTCATGGCGCGGTTAATAGCCGATCGCGAGATGGCCGATACCATTCTCACCATGATGTATCCCCGTGCCGCCCGCCCGCTGGGCTGGGCTTTGCGTCCCCTGGTGCGGCGTGCCCTGCACCGCGCCTTTGATGATATCCGCACGGTACACGACTTCCAGCTGTTGGTGGGCCAGCACTTCAATGCTCTGCTGGCAAAGGACGGCACCCGCTTCACCGTGTCGGGAATTGAGCGGCTTGGCACCGGCGCCCATCTCTTTATCAGCAATCATCGCGATATCGCCATGGATCCGGCCTTTGTCAACCTCGCCCTCCATGAGAACGGCCGCGATACGGTGCGTATCGCCATCGGCGACAACTTGCTCAGCAAGCCTTTCGCTACTGACCTTATGCGCATCAACAAGAGTTTTATTGTCAAACGCTCCGCAACCGGTCGGCGCGAAAAGCTCACCGCGCTCACAACTCTGTCACGCTATATCCGCCACAGTATTCGCAACGATAACGCCAGTGTGTGGATTGCCCAGCGCGAAGGCCGGGCCAAGAACGGCGTCGACCGCACCGAAACCGCCCTGGTGAAGATGCTGGCCCTCGGGCGCGAGCGCGGCACCGCCTTTGGCGACGCTATCGCCGACCTCGCCATGGTACCGGTGTCGATCGCGTATTGTTTCGACCCCTGCGATATCGACAAAGCCCGTGAACTACACGAGCGCCAGATCACCGGCAGCTACCGCAAAAAGCCCCACGAAGACCTGGCCAGTATCTACAAGGGTATTGTTGGCGCCAAAGGCCATGTCCACGTCGCCTTTGGCGAGCCCCTTGCCGCCGCCCCCACGGATGACGATGAATTAGCCGCCTGGCTCGATCGCCAGATCGTCGGCCATTACCGTCTGCAACCCACCAATATTATTGCCTGGCGCCGCCTTCATGGCAGCGACGCTCAAGTCGAGGCCTGGGCCAGCCGCCTCAATGCTGACTGGGCGGCTCTGGAAACAGCCTTGCTGGCGCGGGTGAGCGGCGAACCCGACGGGGTGGTGCAACAGTTTCTCTCTGCCTACGCAGCCCCGGTACAAAGCTTGCTGGAGCTGGGTCTGGAACCGCAAGCTCAGGGAGGGTAACGCAGGCATGGCTCTCAGCGAAGCGCTCAAGCAGGAGATTCAGGCTGGCTACCGGGCCTTTCTCGCCAAGCGCGAGCTACGGCCTCGCCTCGGTCAGCGCCAGATGATCGGCGCTATCGCCTCCTCTCTCGGCCGAGCCGAAAACCATGATCAGGAGGTGGCAAACTACGAGCCGCCCATCTGCGTTGTGGAAGCCGGCACCGGCACCGGCAAGACCCTCGCTTACTTGTTGGCGACTCTACCCATGGCTCGCGCCCTGAAGAAAACGGTAGTGGTGGCCACGGGCACCGTATCCCTGCAATCCCAGCTGGTGGAGCGCGATATCCCCGACCTGCTGGCGGCCACTGGCTGGCACTATAAATTTACCCTCGCCAAAGGCCGTGGCCGCTATCTATGCAATATCAAACTGGAGCAGTGCCTGGATGCCGCCGGCGCCCGCGACGCAGGCCAGTTTTTATTCGAGGACGAAATGCTCTTTAGCCCAGACCGCCGCACTCTCGACCTGATCGGCGAGCTGGGCAAGGCGTTCGAGGTCGGCGCCTGGAATGGCGACCGCGACAGCTGGCCAGACGCTATCGCGGATTCCACCTGGCGCGCCCTCACCGTAGATCGCCGCCAGTGCGCCGGGCATCGCTGCCGCAAGATACATGAATGCAGCTTCTTCCAGACCCGCAACGCCCTCGACGAGGCCGACTGCATCGTCGCCAACCACGACTTGGTGATGGCGGACCTGGCCCTTGGCGGGGGCGTCATCCTCCCCGACCCAGCGCAAACTATTTATGTATTCGACGAAGCTCACCGGCTCGCCGACATCACCCTGCGTCACTTCGGTGCCGCAGCACCGCTGCTGGGCACGGTGCAATGGCTCGAACAGGTGCACAAGGGGCTTGCAGTGGCGCGCAAGGGAGCCAGTAGTGACCCCACCATCAGCCACCTGATGGATCTGGCCAATCACGCGGTGGACGACACCCTGCGGGAGTTGCGCCTGTCAGCGCCACTTTGGCGCGACCAGCTGGATGCGCTGCTCCCGGCAGGCGCCGATCACTACCGCTTCCCCAATGGCGATATCGGTGAACTGAACCGCGACCGGGCAGGTCGCTTGGCCAATCTGTTCAGCGCTCTCGACAGCCGTCTGTCAGCCCTGAGCGAAGAACTGGAGAGTGCTCTGGAAAACCCTCACCATGCCCTGTCGCGAGTGGATCTTGAGCAGCTATTCCAAGTTACCGGCAACTGGCTCGGACGCTGCGAATCCGTGAGCGATCTATGGCTTCAAATGGCTGCTGCCGACGAAGAGGGACGGACACCAAGAGCACGCTGGCTAACCCCGGACGACAGCGGTCAGGATGTCGTGGTGTCCGTCTCCCCGATCTCCGCCGCCGACCTGCTGCGCCAGTCCCTCTGGCAGCGCTGCTTCGCCGCTGTCGCGGCGTCCGCTACCCTGCGTGCTCTGGGTACCTTTGAGCGCTTTGCCGCCACCACCGGGCTACCACGCCACGCCACGACGCTAGCAGTGCCAGGGGCTTTCGACTACAACAGTGCTGCAGTACTGGCGATACCCGATATCGGCGCCGATGCCAGCGACGCCTCTGCTCACACCGAAGCCTTGATCGAGCGATTGACAAGCCTGATCGCTCCCACTGAGGGAACCTTGGTACTGTTCTCGTCACGGCGCCAGATGGAAGCCGTAGCCGAGGCGCTGGAAGAGACAATGACAGCGCCACTGCTGGTGCAAGGGCAATACAGCCACGGAGAGATCATTCGCCGCCACCGGGAGACCGTGGACAGCGGTGAAGGCAGCGTAATTTTTGGCCTCGCCAGCTTTGCCGAAGGGCTTGACCTGCCTGGTGACTACTGCCGCCATGTAGTGATAGCCAAACTCCCTTTCGCCGTACCGGACAGTCCTCTGCAAGCCGCCCAGGCGGAGTGGCTCGAGTCCCGCGGGCTCAACCCATTCCGCGCCATGACGCTACCGGACACCAGCTTACGGCTGATTCAGGCCTGCGGTCGCCTGCTGCGCAGCGAGCAAGACAGCGGTCGGGTAACCATCCTCGATCGCCGTCTGGTAACCAAGTTTTACGGCAAACAACTGCTGGATTCGCTGCCACCGTTTCGGCGCGAGATTGGCTGAGCCTTATCTTGAACGCGATCACACACGCCCACCGTCAGCTGGCAAATGAGCTGTTGACGCTCGAAGCCAGCTTGCGCCACCTTGCGCTATGGCACTCTGCCGCGCCATCCCCTCTCGCGCTGGCCAGCACAACCCCTTTCGCCTGCGACACCCTGTTGTTCACCGAGTGGCTGCAATTTATCTTTATCCCTCGCCTCAGCGAGCTGACCCAAACCGGAGCTCCGCTGCCCACTAATTGTGACGTCACACCCATGGCGGAAGAGTACTTCAGAAGTAGCAATCAACATTGCCCTGCTGTCCTGGCAGCACTCACCCGCATTGACCGCCTGATAACAACTAGCTGACAGATACCAGCACCGCTCTTACCTGACCACCCATACTCCACTCCACCCAGCTAGAGCGGGTCAATCCGCGCTCTGATACCATGTACTGCACTCAGCGATCAACAGCTTATCATGGATACCCTTTCTCACGCCCTGTTGGGCGCAGCCATTGGCCAGTGCACACTGGGGCGCCGGATAGGCAACCGGGCCGTAGCGGCGGGAGCGATGATTGCTCTGATCCCCGATATCGATGTGGCTATTGGTCACTGGCTGGGCGACGCGGCAGCACTCACCTTTCACCGCGGCCTCACCCATTCACTGCTGTTCGCCGCTCTGCTGGCACTGGCACTGGGCCCCTCGCTGCGCAGGTTGATCCGCGCCGACGACATCGCGTGGTGGCATTGGTCCCTATTGAGTGCTTTGGTGCTGGCCAGTCATCTGGCACTGGACGCTTTCACTTCGTACGGAATCCAGTTGCTACAACCCTTTAGTGCTTACAGCTTTGCCATTGCCAGTATCTCTGTAATTGATCCACTCTATACCCTGCCCCTGCTGGTTGCCATGGCAGTGGCTCCATGGCTGGCGCGGCAGCGACCTGGCAGAAACCTGATCGCCCTCACGGGCATTCTGTTGTCCACCCTGTACCTGGCTATGACTGTGGTCAACAAGCAGCTGGTAGAAGCTCAGTTCCGTCAAGGACTAGCCGCAGCAGGCATTGCACCCCAGCGCTTATTCGTCAAACCCACCATTTTTAATAACCTGCTGTGGCGTGGTATTGCCGAGACCGACAGTGGTTATCTGGTGGGCTTTTTCTCACTGCGCGACGGTAATCCACCACGGGACTTTGTGGCTTTCTCACGCAATGCGGAACTTCTCACCGGCCACCGAGACGCCCCGCTGGTGCATGACCTGCTACGGGTATCAGACGGCTATTACCAGGTGATCGAAGAAAGTGGTGAGCTGCTGTTTCGCGACCTGCGCTACGGCCAAGCCTTTGAGTGGCTACAGGACGATCGTCCCCATGTATTTACCTATCGGCTTGTCATTGAGAACGGCGCAATAGTGGATCTGGAGACTTTGTCCCTGCGAGTGGATAAGGAGCGAGACCAAAAGACGTTCAAAGCCTTGCTGACGAGAGCTCTTGGAGCAGACATCTGACTCCCGTTTAATAGATAGCTCCCCCGAGCGCCCGATAAGCCTCAAATAGCATCACAGCTCGCTCACGGCACAGGTCTTCTTCAACGGCAATACCTCGGGCTCGCAAGCGGTCTGCCCAGCGGTCGGGCTTGTCCCCTTCGTCAAAGCCAATGCCTTCGGCATCCTCCCCACGAGCACCGCACACAACACGACGTACACCGGCAAAAGGAATAGCGCCCAGACACATGGCACAGGGTGCACAGCTGGTCACCAGGGTGTAGTCGCCGCGAGCGCCTAAATCGTGGCTGCCAAGCCGTTGTTGGGCCAACAGCAAGGCCACCATTTCAGCGTGGTAGATGGAGGCTTGCGACGGCACTACCCGGTTCGCGCCCGCTGCCACCAATTTTAGATCAGCATCGAGTACTACTGCGCCAAAGGGGCCACCCCCTTCTCCCTCTGGCTCTTCTCTGTTCTCCCCACTGATGCCGCAATTGTGTGCCACTACATCCAGAGTAAAGCTCATGGCTTCACTCAGAGTTGCAAAACGGCGCTGTCCGGCGTTTATCTCTCTGAGCCAATTCGGCAGTGACAATCCTGTTTCTTGCATGGTGTTGCTCCACCGTCAATGATCTCAGCGACGCCGCCAGCTGGCCAACCAATCCGCAGCGGGACTGGGACAATCAAAGAAATATCCCTGATGAATAATATTGCCACGGGTATTGAGGAAGTCCACCTGAGCCTGGGTTTCTACCCCTTCCGCTACGACCGACAGATTGAGGTTGCGGGCCACAGCAAGAATCGTATCCACCAGAGCAACATCATCCCGGTCATCCGGCAGATCCTGTACAAAGCTTTTATCAATTTTCAGCTCGCGGATCGGCAGCCTCTTGAGGTAGGACAGAGAAGAATAGCCGGTACCGAAATCATCCACCGAAAAATGCACTCCCAGAGCGGCGACCTCATTCATCTTGTGTACCACCACATCAATATTGTCGATCATCAGCCCCTCGGTCACTTCCAGAGTCAGGCAGTCCGGGTTGGCCCCGCTGGTCTCCAGTAGCTGTTTTAACCAAGGGACAAAGTCAGGCTTGCGAAACTGGCGCGGCGACAGGTTGGCAGCTATCTGCAGACGACGTCCAGCAGCCCCCTCCTCGGCAATGAGTCGACAGACCTCTGCGAGCATCCACTCTCCCAATTCGACGATCAGGTCCGATTGCTCGGCAATGGGGATAAACAGTCCTGGCAGCACCAGGCCCCGCTCGGGATGGTTCCAGCGCATCAGCGCTTCGGCAGCAACGGCATGCCCCTCGCGGCTCATCTGGGATTGCAGGTAAACAGCCAGCTGTCCTGCCTGCAAAGCACTGCGCAGAGTGCCTTCCAACACATAGCGATCTCTCGCCTGCTCGCCCATTTTGGTGTCAAAGAAGGCGGTCTGGTTTCCTCCCCCAGCCTTGGCCCGATGCATGGCCGTATCGGCGCGATTGATGATACCCGCCGCGGTATCACCTCGCTGCGGGAACAGGGTCGCCCCCAGTGAAACTGACAGCGTCACCTCTTCACCATCCACCTCTAACGCGTCGCGGAAAGCCGCATGGATGCGTGCGGCAACCTCTTCGGCATACTGGTGGAGACTCTGACGGTGGTGCACCGGAAGGCCGGGCAACAATACTGCAAACTCATCGGCCGAGAAGCGCGCCACGACCTCCTCATTCCCCAGCAGGGATTGCAGGCGCTGCGCCGTCAGCTGCAATAAGGCGTCGCCAAAAGCAAAGCCACGGGCATCATTAATGGTTCTGAACTGATCCAGATCGACAATGATCAGGGCGCCCTGTTGGGACCTGGTGAGCAGGATAGCCAAGCGATCTGTGAAGCGTACCCGGTTGGGTAGGCCGGTCAGGTCATCGTAGTGGGCCAGGTATTCGATGCGCGCTTGAGCCGCCTTCTGGTTGCTGATATCCCGCTTGAGTGTCAGAAAGTGCTGAACGCTGCCATCAGGCTGGCGAATGGGACTGACGATAGCGGATTCAACATAGAGTTCACCATTTTTGCGCCGGCTGCGAAACTCACCCTGCCAGCTTTCTCCACGCTCCAAAGCCGCCCACAATTGGCGATACGTCTCTTGCGAGGTTTCTCCCGATTGCAAAAAACTGGAGTGACGTCCAATAACTTCGTCGCGGCTGTAGCCCGAGGCGTTCAGAAAAGCCTGATTGACGTACTCGATCTCGGAGTGCAAATTGGTGATGACGATGCTTTCCGTGCTCTGTTCCACCGCCTGGGCCAGCTGGCGCAGTTGCTGTTCGACCTGTTTGCGCTCGGAGATATCGTGACCCACTCCCAGCACGCTGGTAACTCGTCCCTCGCAGTCGAAAATTGGCGTTTTAGTGGTTTCCAGTAACTCGCGATGACCATCGCTGGCAAAGGTGACCCACTCCTCCAGAGTCAGCGTTTGACCGCTGTCTATGACCCGGCGATCCGTTGCCAGAAAATGCTCGGCCACGGACTGGCTCATCAGCTCATTGTCAGTCTTGCCGATCACGTTCTCCGCTGCGATACCGTACAGCTCCCCTATGCGCGGATTGGCGGCCAGATAGCGTCCCTCGGCATTTTTCATCCACACTAAATCAGGTAGTGATTCGAACAGGGCAAGCAACAGGCGGCGCTCATCATTAAGGCGCGACTGTAGCTGTTCACGCTGCAAACGGTCGACAAATATGGCCCCGAGTACCGCAGTAGCCAGAGGGAAAATCAGCATCACCGGCGGGCTGATTCTAGCCAGAATATCCCAGCGGCTCTCATCAGGTAGCGTAAGCAGCATGCCCAGCATGACTGCATGGACTAATAGTCCACCGGCGTAGAGCTCGAAAAAACGAATCTCTGCCAGCCGGTCGCGACGCAGGTAACGCCATCCCAGCCCCAAAACAGCGGAGCTGATAATAGAGAGAGAGCCGGTGAGCACAGCACCGCCTTCAGCAGCACGAAAGACGATGGTAATCGCTGCCGCCAGCAAGGTCGGCACCAGGCCCAGAAACAGGCCACAGACGGTCATCAATACAGTGCGGGTGTCAAAGAAGACGCCCTTGCCAAAGGGCAGGGCCGAGAGAATGATGACGATCCCCACCAGACCGATCAGCAATCCAGCCAGCAGCTTGCCAGACAGGGTGTCTGCCGGATAGCGCCGCGCCAGCTGATCGTAAACCAGCGCCATCCCCAGTAAGAGAGCTGCATTTTGCAGCAGCGCGACAATCATGTGAAACAACAGGCAGTCAGCATCAAGAAAGCCTTTCGGGTGCCAGCATCTTAACCGTCGTAATCCACAAGGGATTGCAGGTCGGCAAAGGGGCGGGGCCAGGGTTTGCTGGCGCGCAGGTCAGCAGCCAGAGATTCAATGTGTGAACTAGCCTGATGGCGCTCGACAAAGCTACCCATCAGCAGGTAATAAAATGTCTTGCCGTCACGTGTAACCGGCACCCTTACGGTAGCATTGCTCAGGTTGTGGCGAGACACCAGGCGCTCGATTCCTTCCGCATTACCGGAAACGGCCAGTTGTACGGTGTAATGGCTTGGGTTCTGTTTGCTCAGCCACTGCTCAGCAGTACCGGTAGTCGAAGCCGGCTCTGTAGCAGGCGCCTGCAGCTCCGCACTATCGGAATCGGCACTGGCTGCAGCGGATTCCGTACTGGCGGTGCTTGGTGGCGATAATGGTTCAACCTCCGTTACCGCCGCGGCTTCCGGCCGCGCCTCGGCGTTTACCTCCTCCAACTGCGGCACCTGGTTGCTGGCGATCAGCTCTTGCGCCTTGGCGTGTCCATTATTGGCTGCGCGGTTGAAATACAACACGGCCTTGTCCCAATCTTTTTCAACACCGTGCCCCTGGTAATACTGAATGGCCAGATTGAACTGGGCGTTGGGGGAACCATTATCGGCAGCCTGGCGCCACCAATACACCGCTCGTTCGTGGCTCTGCTCAACGCCGCGCCCGTTCATATAGGCATTGCCAAGATTAAATTGAGCATTGAGGTGGCCCTGACTGGCTGCCTTTTCAAACCACTGAGTAGCCTTAACATCGTCTTTGCCTACAGACTCAGGCCCCTGGTCATACAGCACTCCCAGGAAGAATTGAGACCGCACCTCGCCCTGCTCCGCCAAGCGCCGCCAAATCCGCTCCGCTTCGGCATAATCATTTTGCTGATAGGCCGTTCGACCTGCCTCGTAGTCTTCCTCGGCAAATACCACCGCCGGCATCTGGAAAAGACACAGCAGCAGAGCAGAAAGTAGCAGCACCGGCCCTAGCAAGCGGCGCTTGTCTGGCAGGGTAACGACAGGGGCTGAAGCGCCGTCCGCCTGGGGATGGCTCTGGAAGAGTTCACACATGAATGAGTTGTTATCCCTAATCAACAAAATGTCCGCGCGCAATTATTGTCAGTTCCAGTCGGCCTTACGGATCCGCTGGTAGCATGAGAATAATAGCAAATGCACTGCCAAGATACTCTACCTCCTTACAGCTCGAGCCCTCACCTCCCAGGGCAATAGCGATAGCATGTGTCGAGGCTCCTCCCCAAAGCCCGGCACTCAACCACTGTTGTCGCTGTGGTTGACCTTACTCATAATGGCCTGCATCAGATCCACTGGCACCGGAAACACCAACGTCGAACTTTTGTCGCCAGCCACTTGGGTGAGAGTTTGTAAATAGCGTAGCTGCATCGCCGCAGGCTCACGGGACAGCATGGCAGCGGCTTCCATCAAGGCCTGCGCGGCCTGCTTTTCACCTTCGGCGTGGATCACCTTGGCCCGCCGTTCGCGCTCTGCCTCGGCCTGGCGTGCGATGGCGCGCACCATGGTTTCGTTGAGATCGATGTGCTTGATTTCAACGTTGGAGACCTTGATACCCCAAGCATCCGTCTGGGAGTCCAGGATCTTCTGCACTGAGAGATTGAGGCGCTCTCGCTCTGACAACATCTCGTCCAGTTCATGCTTGCCCAACACCGCCCTCAGCGTCGTCTGCGCGAGCTGGCTGGTGGCTTCGAAGTAGTCCTCTACCTGAATCACCGCGCGCTCCGCCTCCATGACCCGGAAGTAGATAACCGCGCTGACACGCACCGACACGTTGTCCCGCGAAATCACATCCTGGGGAGCCACATCCATGGTCACAACCCGCAGGTCAATCCTGACCATCTGTTGCACCCCGGGAATGACGATGATCAAACCCGGCCCCTTCACTTTCCAGAAGCGGCCCAACATAAAGATCACGCCGCGCTCGTACTCCCGCAGAATACGAATAGCACTGACGATAATCATAAACAACAGTACCGCCAGGACCGCAAGGCTCAAATTAGCATCAAACATCAGTTGTCACTCCTCGGTTATATGTCCGCCCCTGTCGGCCTCGACTTCCACACGCAGTTGCAGGCCGTCCACTTCTGTCACCCGAATTTCATCGCCGGGCTGTAAAGCTTTGCCAGCCGATACACGCCACATCTCGCCATGTACCTCGGCATAACTGACCCCACCAGCGACATGGGTCACCCTGCCAGTCGCACCGATCATTTGCTCGCGACCGCTCACTACCAACCTCTGCCGCGAGCGTACCGCCAGCACCCCAATGACGAACAGCAGCAGGGCACTGGCGATGGCCAGGGCGACCAGAAAAGGCAGGGAGACCACCAGGCCAGGCACTTCGCTATCCATCAAAAATAATCCTCCCACCACAAAGGCAACGATACCGCCGATACCCAAGGCCCCAAAGCTGGGCAAAAAAGCCTCTGCCACCATCAGCACGGCGCCCAGCGCAATCAATGCCACCCCCGCCCAGTTCACTGGCAGCAGTTGAAAGCTATAGAGGGCCACCAACAGGCAGATCAGTCCGGCAACACCGGGCACCCCAAAGCCGGGACTGGTGAATTCAAAAAATAGCCCATATATGCCGATCATCATCAGTACCAAGGCCACCTGCGGGTTGGAAATCAGAGCCAGCACCTGGTGGCGCCAGCTGGGCTCGATACGCTCTACCGGGGCACTGGCGGTTGCCAGCGTCAGCTGACTGCCGCTATCGAGAGTCACTTCCAGACCATCGACCTGGGCCAACAGTTCGGTCACGTTGCGGGCGATATATTCGATAACACCACTTTCCAGTGCCTCATGAGCAGAGAGACTGGCCGCCTCTCTCACGGCGCGCTCAGCGAAGTCGGCATCGCGCCCACGCAACACCGCCAGGCTCCGAATATAAGCCGCTGCATCATTGGTCACTTTGCTGGCCATGACATCGCCCTCGGCTGTATTGTCTGCGGACTTTCCAGCGCCGCCCGACGTCGGACCGGGTGGTGCACCAATGGAAACGGGAGAGGCAGCGCCAAGATTCGTAGCCGGCGCCATGGCGGCGATATGACTGGCGTAGAGAATAAAAGTACCAGCGCTGGCTGCACGCGCCCCATCCGGGCTGACAAAGGTGGCTACTGGTACCGGTGAGGCCAGGATCTCCTTGATGATCAAGCGCATGGAAGTATCGAGCCCGCCTGGAGTATCCATTTCCAGCACTAACAGCGCCACTGCTTCACTGGCCGCGCGCTGCAGGGCACTGCTCACCAGCTCCGCTGTGGCAGGACCTATAACACCTTCCACTGTCACCACCAGCACTTTGCCCGCGGAAGCTGTCGCATCCGTGCCCTCCCCTTGCGCGACAGAGGCAAAACCACACCAGAGGGAGAGCAGCGCCACCAGCAGATGCTTCATGCAGACCTCTCCGCTTACTCAAACATCCAGACTTCAGGTAAGTGTAGTTCCCTTGGCGCAAGCCTGCCCGCTCTGTTCACCGCGCAATCCAGGGCCTGTTCGCACTGCCTGGCTTGAACAGGCCCTGATAGGCATCGGCCAGCCAACTGGTCGGTTTTTTTGAATGGATTGGCCAACAGCTGCCACTGTTCTACGGTCCCCATAGAGGGTGTAATAGAGCCTGATAAGACTTTCAGGAGCCAGCCATGACCAAGCGCACTATTACTCGCATCATTCCCGCTATCGAAACCTCTGACGGCGCCGGTGTGAAACTGCGCCGCAGCCTCGGCCAGCGCCAAAACTTGCGCCTGGACCCGTTCTTGATGCTCGACGAGTTCTACTCAGACAACCCTGACGACTATATCGCCGGCTTCCCGTCCCATCCCCACCGCGGCTTCGAAACCGTCACCTACATGCTGGCAGGGCATATGCTCCATGAGGATCATTTGGGCAATCGCGGTCACTTGAAGGATGGTGGTGCTCAGTGGATGACCGCTGGCAGCGGCGTGATCCACTCCGAGATGCCTCAGCAGAATGCCGGCCTGCTGCGCGGTTTCCAGCTCTGGATCAACCTGCCCGCGGCCGACAAAATGCAACAGGCGCATTATGTGGATGTACAGGCCGATCAAATACCGCGCGCAGCCCTGCACAACGGTGGTGAAGCCGTGCTTTTGGCCGGGACCGCGACTCTGGACGGTCGCGATATCAGCGGCTTTTTTAATGGTCTTGATGGTATCAAGATGACAACTGATCCCATCTACATAGACCTGAAGCTGGCAGCAAATACCCACACCGAGCTGCGAATTCCTGCCGACCACAATGCTTTTCTCTATGTCTACGACGGCACCGCCAGCCTGGCCGGCACAGCCTTGCCACCCGCCGTCGCAGCTATCACAGGCCGCGGCGACACACTCGATATCGTCACCGGCGACACTCCCGCCGGGGTACTGGTACTGGCCGGACGGCCCCTCGACGAGCCTGTAGTTCAGTATGGCCCCTTCGTTATGAACAGCCCGGCAGAGATCGAGCAAGCGTTACGCGATTACCGCGACGGTCGTCTGACAGATTGACGGGTAGTGCTGCTATTCCCTGATGCTTCGCACTCAGGCCGGTGACACTGGTACAGTAGTGCCCCGGCCTACAACGACCTGTCGCAATGGATTTGACTGAGAGTTCCAGCGTGGAGGCATTCCTCTCCCACAATTGGTTTATGTACCCCTTCCTCACCTCTGAGCAACACGCGGTGGTACTGGATTTTATCCAAACCTTTTGTGCACGCACCGAGTTTTACTTTTCGCCCGAAGTCGAGGCCGACGAGGAATATACCTGGCTAGTGGGAGCCAATGCCGCCCTGGTTGGCGCCGCCCAGCGCACTAACTACTTCGCCACTGTGCGCTGGGTCTATCTGGTCGGCGACGACGACCTGCCAGAGCTGAGCGGTGAGGCCTTTGGCCAGTCGACAGTGCGTCTCAACGCCTGGGATCTGGTTGCAGAGTCACAACAGCGTATACCTGGCCAACAGATCGCCGTTCATGAGTTTGCCCATATTTTGGATCAGTTATTCGGTATTACCGACAGTACCGCCGCCCTGAGGGATGCCCTCGATCTGCACTTGCACCACCGCCGCGAGGGCATCGACGATATCGTCAGCGACCATGTGCTCCCCACTATCATCGAAGAGGATTCTAACCAGGAGTTCTTCGCTTATATGGCGGAGTACTTCTTTACCGATCCGCACCAGGTCCAGGCATTCCACCCCGAGTTGTACAGCTATCTGGCCGACCTGTTCGGGCTCGACCTCATTGAGCAACTGCCTCCCTGCTAGGGGTTACTACTGCCACTGGCACTGCGTCGCCTAAACAGAGACAACACCCAGACAAAGAATACGGGGACAAAAATAACTCCCAAGACAGTCGCACTCAACATGCCACCAATCACACCGATGCCGATCGCCTGCTGACTGGCGCCTCCCGCCCCAGTGGCCAGAGCCAGGGGTACAACACCGAGGATGAAAGCCAGTGAGGTCATGATAATGGGTCGAAAGCGCAGCCGGGCAGCTTCCATGGCCGCCTCAACCAGCGACGCCCCCTGCTCATGCAAGCTTTTGGCAAACTCCACAATCAGAATGGCATTCTTGGCCGCCAGACCAATAATGGTGATCAGTCCCACCTTAAAATAGACGTCGTTGGGCATGCCTAGCACTGTCACTGCCAGCACTGCCCCGAGCGCGCCGAGCGGTACGATCAGCATCACCGCGGCGGGAATGCTCCAGCTCTCGTAGAGGGCCACCAGCAGTAGAAACACCACCAGGATTGCCAGAGCGAACAAACTGGAAGCCTGGGCACCAGCTGCTTGTTCTTGGTAGGACAGCCCCGTCCACTCATAGCCGATCCCAGCTGGCAACTCAGAGATAATACTCTCCAGCTCCCCCATTGCTTCTCCACTACTGTAACCCGGAGCCGCATCACCAGAAATCTTGATGGCGGAATAACCATTGTAGCGGGCGATCTGGGCTGGTCCCACCTCCCAGTCGATAGTAGCAAAAGCAGCGAGTGGCACCAGATCACCGTCCTTATTGGACACATGCAGATCCAGAATACCCTCTGGCGTCATACGCTGAGAGATATCCGCCTGCACCACCACTCGCTGCAAACGATTGGCATTGGTGAAGTCATTGATTGTGGCCGACCCATAGGCTGTCGAAACGACGGTATTGATGGTATCGAAGCCTACGCCCAGAGCCTCGGCCTGAGCTCGATCGATATCCAGACGCAGGCGCGGGGCATCTTCCAGTCCCTCTTCCATCGCATAGGCAATGACAGGCGACGCATTGGCCTTGCCGAGCAACTCATTGCGTGCAGCAACCAGGGCTTCGCGCCCAAGCCCCACCCGGTCCTGCAGGCGTAAGGCAAAACCACTGGCGTTGCCCAACCCTTCGATGGCCGGAGGATCCACTGCCATGACCGACGCTTCGGGTAAAGTGGCAAAGCGAGCATTGAATTTGGTCACCTCCTCTGAAGCAGTCTGTCCCTTGCCGCGCTCGGACCAGTGCTTGAGGGTCGGGAACCCGATTGCCGCATTCTGACCTGAACCAAAAAAGCTGAACCCCATCACCATGGAAGTAGCCAAAGTGGCATCCTGCGCCAACAGATAGTCTTCTAGCTCTTTCACCACGGCCTCGGTGCGCGCATAGGCAGCAGCCGGTGGTAACTGCACATTGACGATATAGTAGCCTTGGTCCTCAGTTGGCACGAACGATTCCGGCAACCGAAGATAGAAGAAGCCCAGTACTGCGACAACGGCAACATATACCGCCATACAGCGCCCAACTCGCTTCAGCATCTGTACATTGGTGGCCGAAAAGCGGTTGGTGAGAGCTTCGAAGTAGCGGTTGAACCACCCGAAAAATCCTTTTTTATCCTGCCTGTGCCCTTTGGCAATGGGCTTGAGCAAGCTCGCACACAAGGCAGGTGTGAAGGTCAACGCCAGGAAACCTGAGAACAGGATCGATACCGCCAGCGCCAGTGAGAACTGGCGGTAAATCACACCCGCGGACCCGCTCATAAAGGCCAGCGGCAGAAATACTGTCGTCAACACTAGCGTGATGCCCACAATGGCACCCGACACTTGCTGCATTGCCTTGAGGGTGGCCTCTTTGGGGGACAGCCCCTCTTCTGTCATGATGCGCTCAACGTTTTCCACCACCACAATGGCATCGTCAACAAGGATACCGATCGCCAGCACCATGCCAAACATGGTCATCATATTGACCGAGAAGCCCAGTCCATACATCACTGCCAGGGTCCCCAGCAGACATACTGGCACCACCAGGGCCGGAATCATGGTGTAGCGTAAATTCTGCAGGAAGAGCAGCATCACCAGAAAAACCAACACCATCGCCTCAATCAAGGTCTGCAACACCTTGGTAATCGCGACTTCGACAAACAGGGAGGTGTCGTAGGGTATCGAATACTCGATCTCGCTGGGAAAGCTCGCAGACAATTCATCAAGACGCGCTCGCACGCCCTTGGCTGTACTCACCGCATTGGCCCCTGGCCGCAGCTGTATGGCTCCCATAACACTCTGGCGACCACTTTCCCGTGAGGCAAAATTATAATTTTGCTGTCCAATCTCCAGGCGCGCGACATCCGCCAATGTTACCGTCGAACCATCGGGATTAGCGCGCAGTATGATGCGACCGAATTCCTCCGGTGTTTCCAGCATGCCCTTGATTTCAATGGTCGCACTCAGCTCCTGATCCGCGGCCCCCGGTCGACCGCCAAAGCTGCCTGCAGGCACCTGGCCATTTTGCGCAGCAATGGCGGCATTAACATCAGCCACCGACAGACCGTAGCTAAGCAGTTTTTGAGGGTCGACCCAGACCCGCATCGCCGCTTCGGCACTAAAGAACTGAACCTTGCCAACACCAGGTACACGGCGTATTTCATTGTTGATATTGCGCGCTGCAAAGTCGGCGAGAGCGGCCAAATTCCTGCTACCGCCCCCGCCTTTGTAGTTCAGTGAGTAGATCATCAAGAAGCCGGCACTGACCTGCTCAACCTGAATCCCCTGCTGCACAACCTCCCGGGGCAAACGCGCCTCGGCCTTTTTGAGTCGGTTCTGTACATCCACCTGGGCCAGATCCGGGTCCGTACCCGGCTCAAAGGTAGTAAAAATTTCCACTACGCCCGTCGAGCTGCTCGATGATTCGTAGTACAAAAGGCCCTTGGCACCATTGAGCTCCTCCTCGATCACGTTGGTCACGGAATCGACAACAGTGGAAGCTGAAGCACCGGGGTAGGTGGCAAAGATCACGATCTGGGGTGGCGCCACATCGGGAAATTGCGATACTGGCAATGATGGCATCGCCAGCAGGCCAGCCAAAGAAATGAAGATGGCGATGACCCAGGCGAAGTTAGGGCGAGCGATAAAAAATTTGGACATGATCTAACCTCGTGGGCACGAACTACAGATTGGTCTTACTCTGTACTGGGAGCTGCGGCCTCTACCACACGAACCTGGGCACCAGGCTGGGCCGCTCCACCGACAATCACCCGGTCGCCTGAGCGCAGGCCCGCCACAATATGCCAGTCACTCCCTTCGGTGGCACCGGTTTCCACGGTTCTCGCCTCCACCACGTCCCCATCGCCCACAACCATGACCTGAGCACTGCCATCGTTGCTTCGGCGCACCGCTCTCTGCGGTATTAAAATGGCCTCAGGGTCTCTTCCCTGGCTGATATGTACGCGTGCGTACATGCCCGGTAACAACAAAGCATCGGGGTTGGCGAACTCGCCGCGCAGAGACACTTGACCGGTACCGCGGTCGACGGTGATATCAGAAAACAGTAAATGGCCATACCTTGCCTCTTCCAATCCCTCCACACTCACTCCGATTCGCGCTCCTTTCCCCTCGTACTGTTCAAGGCGCCCCTCTTCCAGAGCAGTGCGCAGACGCAACACTTCAGCCACTGGCTGTTTAAAATCGACATATACCGGATCTAGCTGCTGAATTAGCGCCAGCGAAGTTACCTCACCCTGACCAACAAGGGCACCTTCGGTAACCAGCGCGCGGCCGATGCGGCCCGAAATAGGTGCTTTAACAGTGGCATAGTCCAGGTCGAGCCTGGCTGTTTCAACCAGTGCCAGCGCCGACTGACGTGCAGCTTGGGCACGTCGAAGCGCGGCCTGAGCCCTGTCAAAATCCTGCCGGCTTACCGCATCCACGTTCACCAGTGCCTCATAGCGCCTGATGACACTATCAGCTTCAAACAGCTCTGCCTCAGCGCTGGCCAGCTCCCCTTCAGCACGGGAGAGAGCAGCTTTGAAAGGCGCCGGATCAATGGTAAACAAGGTCTCCCCAGCCTCCACGTCGGCCCCTTCTTCAAAGTGGCGGTGCAGCACGATCCCAGCCACCCGGGCCCGGACTTCCGCTACTCTAACTGGCTCTATACGACCGGGTAGTTCCCGTTCCAATGTGAACGGACGAGGCTCCACAATCACCACTTCTGCCACTCCTGGCTCACCCTCCCAGCTGGCTTGTTCTTCTCCACACGAACTGAGCACCACCACAGTAGAAAGTAGTACTAAGTGCAGCCAGCGCAGGCTTTGAGTCTTGATCATGGCAAATACCTTTCAATTCATGCCTGAGAACACAGGCTGGCGGCATGATACTAAGTAACTTATTATGAATCCATAAAGTTTCATAATAAGTTACTTAGCAGAAGAAGCCTTAATAGCTCTTGCCAGGTGAGAAGCTCATAAATGTGAGACAATTGACCGGAAATGAATCACTAAGAATTCATTCAAACAGCCTTGCTATCTCTCTGGAGACATTGCGTGAACATCACCGGCACTCAGGAAGACAATCGCATTTTGCCCGCTTTGGCTCTTGCCTTGGTTGACAATCCCCGCGCAACCCTGCAAGAGCTAGCCAAGGCCGTCGGTATCAGCAAGGCCACTCTGTATCGCTTCTGCCGCACTCGTGAGCAGCTCATTGAGCGCTTAATGAATCACAGTGCCGAAGTATTCAACCAGGTACTCCGCATTTCACAGCTGGACAATGGAACACCCCTGGATGGGTTGCAGCGGTTGATCGCCAACAACCTGAAGCACCGGGAGCTGAGCGTCTTTTTGATGTATTACTGGTGGCGGAGTGACTCAGTCGATACAGCCGCCGAGGCCGACTGGCAAAATACTCTGGATAGCTTTTTCCTGCGTGGACAGCAGCAAGGGGTCTTCCGCATCGACATCCCGGCCCCGACCCTGACAGAGCTCTGGGGCTCCGTGCTGGTCGGCTTAGTAGATGCTGAACGCCGCGGCAGGGTCGCTCGTGCAGGGCTCCCAGCTCTTATAGAGGGCGCATTTTTGCGAGGTGCCCTTGTTGTTTAAAAAAGTGGTTTAAGAAAGTGGTTTAAGGAAGCTGTGTGAAAATATCGCACAGACCAAGGCACTGCACACCAACGTTTCTTTTTTTCCCGCATAAAAAAACCCCGAGGCTCTGCGAACCTCGGGGTTTTGGTATTCACGCCTGGCGAGCGCCTGCCCCGCGAAGCGCTTTGGGTATGACCGTCGGGCATCGCCAGGTGCCCAGCCTGTTTTAAGCCCATAGTAAAACGCCCTGACCATTGCTGATCAGGGCGTTACTGTTTCAAGCCTGGCGATGACCTACTCTCACATGGGGAGACCCCACACTACCATCGGCGATGCATCGTTTCACTACTGAGTTCGGGAAGGGGTCAGGTGGTTCCAATGCTCTATGGTCGCCAGGCAAACT
>Ga0265293_10003542_pt1 | contig 28880 bp, 19 predicted proteins | sample Munlanlewell138R_FD_192505 | JGI IMG/M metagenome (GOLD analysis project Ga0265293, IMG submission 192505) | Leachate microbial communities from a municipal landfill in Southern Ontario, Canada - Leachate well 138R | ecosystem: Engineered > Solid waste > Landfill > Unclassified | place: Canada... | reverse complement strand
TGTCGTCTATCGAACCAGGGCTTTCCGCGCCCTGCGGCGCGTCCTGCGCAAAGGCGGGCGTAGCAAGATAGGCAGGCATGGTCAGAGCGCAAAACGCCGAGCCAGCAAACAGCAGAAGCTTCCGGTTGTTCATATCCACCCCCTTTTTTTGATGCGGCCCTGCCTGATGGCATTAGGCTGGATCGCTCTTTGGCCAAGCCGCGCACACGAACGGGCGCCTGCTCGTCGCGATTTTTAGTATCCTAGTTTAGAGCATGTCAATTCTTGCTATCGGCGATCAGTGGCAAAGTGAAGATTTTAGCGACAGTGATGCACCGCGGCCACACATTGCGCCCCGACTCGCTATGGAATGAATACATTCAAATGCCGCATGGCCCATCCGGCCTCTCTTCCGACGGCTATTTCAAGGTCATCAGGTAATCGACGACTTCCTTGCGGCGGGCGGGATCGGAAATACCGGCGAATGGCATGCGGGTGCCGGGAACGGCCCGTTGCGGCGAGGCGAGCCACCTGTCCAGGCTCACGGCATCCCATGCCAGCCCGGAATTTCTAAGCGCGCTGCTGTAGTTGAAACCGGGCAGGCTCGCGGCCTTCCGCCCGGAAACGGCGGCAAGACTGGGGCCGATGCCGTTTCTGCCGGGTTCGACCGAGTGGCACGCGGCGCATTGCGCAAAGGCGACGGGGCGCGGGCGAGCGGCGGGAGAGTTCGCCCCGGCCGGCGTGCCGATGGCAAGACCGGCGCCCGCCATCAGCACGGCACCGATAACCGCGCGCCCGGAAGCCCTCGACGATTTCCGCATCCCATGATCTCCGTGGCAGGTTCGGAGCGGCGGCGCAGGGAACCTCGCCGCCGCTCCACGTTCGACCGTAGCCGGTAGGGATATTAGCCGCGGTCGGCGTTCATGACCTTGGTCCAGGCCCGCACGAAGTCGTCCACGAACTTCTGCCTCGCGTCGTCGGAGGCATAGACTTCGGCCACCGCGCGCAGCTCCGAGTTCGAGCCGAACACGAGATCGACCGGCGTGGCCGTCCACTTCGCGGCGCCAGTGGCGCGATCCTTGCCTTCATACAGGCCCGGAGACTTCGCCGACTTCGACCAGACCGTGTCCATCGACAGCAGGTTGACGAAGAAGTCATTCGACAATGCGCCGGGACGAGCCGTGAAGACGCCATGGGGCGAGTTACCCGCATTTGCGCCCAATGCCCGCATCCCGCCGACCAGCACCGTCATTTCGGCGACTGTCAGGTTCAGGAGATCGGCCCGGTCCACCAGCGATTCCGCCGGGCCGAAATCGGCCTTCGCCGAATACCAGTTGCGGAAACCATCGGCCTTCGGCTCAAGGAAGGCGAAGGAGGCCACGTCGGTCTGTGCCTGCGTGGCATCGACGCGGCCCGGCGTGAACGGCACCGAGACGCGCTGCCCGGCGCGCTCCGCTGCCTGCTCGACGGCCGCGTTGCCGCCCAGCACGATCAGGTCGGCCAGCGAGACTTGCTTGCCGTCCTTCCGCCCCTTGTTGAAGCCGGTCTGGATGCGGGTGTAGGCCGCCAGCACTTTCTTCAGTTCCGCCGGATCGTTGACCGCCCAATTGCGCTGCGGGTCCAGCCCGACACGCGCGCCGTTGGCGCCGCCGCGCATGTCCGTGCCGCGATACGTCGAGGCCGAGGCCCAGGCCGCGCGCACCATCTCACCGGTGGAGAGGCCCGCGGCGAGGATGCCGGACTTGAGCTGCGCGGCATCGCTGTTGTCGATCGTCGCATGGCTGGCCTTGGGCAACGGATCCTGCCACACGAAGGTCTGCTCCGGCACGTCCTTGCCCAGATAGCGCGCCGTCGGGCCAAGATCGCGGTGAGTCAGCTTGAACCAGGCGCGGGCGAAGGCATCGGCGAACTCGTCCGGGTTTTCCCGCCAGCGCGTGGTGATCTTGCGGAAGCCGGGGTCTTCCCGCATTGCGATGTCCGTGGTGAACATCATTGGGGCATGGGTCTTGCCCGCGACATGCGCGTCGGGAACCAGGGCATCCGACGCCCGGTCCCTGGGCCGCCATTGCCAGGCGCCGGCGGGGCTCTTGTGCTTTTCCCACTCGAAACCGTAGAGGTTGTCGAGGAACTGGGTCGTGAAGGCGATCGGGTTGGCCGACCATGCGCCTTCGAGGCCGCTGGTGATCGTGTTTTCCGAATGGCCCTTGCCGCACTTGTTGGCCCAGCCCAGGCCCTGCTGCTCCATCGCCGCGACGCCGGGATCGCCGCTCAGGCAATCGTCGGGCTTGTGCGCGCCGTGCGCCTTGCCGAAGGTGTGGCCGCCCGCGATCAACGCGGCGGTTTCCTCGTCGTCCATCGCCATGGCGCCAAAGGCGCGGCGGATGTCAGCGGCGGCGGCAAGCGGATCGGGGTTGCCGTTGGGGCCTTCGGGGTTGACGTAGATCAGGCCCATCTGCGTGGCAGCCAGCGGCCCCTTGAGGTTGCCTTTCCCGTCACGCCTCTGATCCATCATCATCTTGGTTTCGGGGCCCCAGAAGACAAGGTCCGGCTGCCAGGTGTCGACGCGGCCGCCCGCAAAGCCGATGGTCGTGAAGCCCATGTCCTCCATCGCCACGTTCCCGGTCAGCACCATCAGGTCGCCCCAGGACAGCTTGCGGCCGTATTTCTGCTTGATCGGCCAGATCAGGCGGCGCGCCTTGTCGAGGCTGACGTTGTCGGGCCAGCTATTGAGCGGCTCGAAGCGCTGCTCGCCACCGCCCGCGCCGCCGCGGCCGTCCCAGACGCGATAGGTGCCCGCGCCATGCCAGGCCATGCGGATGAAGAACGGGCCATAATGGCCATAGTCGGCGGGCCACCACGGCTGTGAGGTGGTCAGAACCTTGCGGATGTCCGCCTTGACGGCATCGAGGTCGAGCGATGCGAATTCCTTCGCATAGTCATAGTCCGCGCCATAGGGGTTGGATTGCGCCTCATGATGGCGCAGCGACGTGAGGTCGAGGCTCTTCGGCCACCACTCCTGATCGCCGGTCGAAGTCGCCGTCGCCGGTTCGCCCGCAGGCTTGGCCATCGCCATCGGCGAGATCGCCATGGCCGCCAGCGCCAAGATGGATACAGTAGTTCGGTTACGCATTGTTGCCCTCCTCGCTTGGTAAAAAACTGCAATATCGGAGCCGTTCGGCGCCGCTCATCTGACCGGGTGTTTCAGGTAGGCGATCAGCGCGGCGCGATCCTCGGGCCTGGGCAGACCGTTAAAGGTCAGGCACATTCCGGGGTGCGCCGACTGCGGGGACTTCAGGAAAGCATCGAGCCTCTCCTCGTCCCAGACGAAATCCCGATCGCGCAAAGCGTCGGAATAAGTGAAATCCGGCAGCGAGGCCGCGCGACGGCCCACGATGCCTTCGAGATGAGGCCCCGTCATGGGCCGGGCCGCCGCGCTCATCGAATGGCACGCCACGCAGCGGATGAAATGCCTTTTGCCAGCCTGAGCCGCCGGCGCCGGATCAGCCGATGCGGCATTGGCGGCGGATAAGGCCGCCATCATGCCCGCCGCGGCTGCCAGCAGATATCCCTTCATGTCCTTGCTCTCTCCCCACCCGCCGGACAGGCGGCGCTGCTTTCGAGGATTGACTGTATGGGAACGCGACAAACCAGAATAATTGATAGTCATCAAAACAGTTATCGATATTATCTATCAGTCTCGCCGTTCGGAGCATAACCATGGGGCTGGCAGCCTGTCGGACCGGTCCGCCCCGCCATGCCGTTCTGCGGGCCGCCATGCTATTCTGCGGAAATGACTCGACCCGTTCCCTTTGCCAGCTTCGCGCCACCAATCGCGGAACAGACGCCCTTGCGCCGCGCGATCACCGCCGCGTGCCGCATACCGGAACCGGAAGCCATGGCGCCCCTGATCGAGGCCGCCGTCCTGCCCCGGCCGGTGCGCGACGCCGCACGCCGGACCGCGCGCGCGCTGATCGTCGCCCTGCGCGCAAAGCACCGGGGCACCGGCGTGGAAGCATTGGTGCGGGAATATTCGCTGTCCAGCCAGGAAGGCGTCGCCCTCATGTGCCTGGCCGAAGCGCTGCTGCGGATTCCCGACAACGCGACGCGCGACGCGCTGATCCGCGACAAGATCGCGGAAGGCGACTGGAAAAGCCACGCGAGCGGCGAGCGGTCACTGTTCGTCAACGCCGCGACATGGGGGCTGGTGGTGACCGGCAAGCTGGTCGAGAGCGCCGACGACCGGGGGCTGGCCGCCGCATTGACGCGTCTCATCGCACGCGCGGGCGAACCGGTGATCCGGCGCGGCGTCGATCTGGCCATGCGCATGATGGGCGAACAGTTCGTGACGGGCGAAACCATCGCCGAAGCATTGAAACGCGCGCGCGGGATGGAAGCGAAAGGTTTTTCCCACAGCTTCGACATGCTGGGCGAGGCAGCCGCCACGGCGGCGGACGCGGCGCGCTATTACGCGGATTACGAACGCGCGGTCCATGCCATCGGCAGGCACGCGGCGGGGCGGGGCCCGATCGAAGGGCCGGGCATCTCGATCAAGCTCTCCGCGCTGCACCCCCGCTATTCCCGCGCGCAGGCGAAGCGAGTGATGGGCGAACTGCTGCCGCGCGTAAAGGCGCTGGCCGTTCTCGCCAGAAGCCATGACATCGGCCTCAACATCGACGCCGAGGAGGCAGACCGGCTGGAACTGTCGCTCGACCTGCTCGAAGCGCTGGCGCTCGACCCCGATCTTTCCGGGTGGAACGGGCTGGGCTTCGTCGTCCAGGCCTATGGCAAGCGCTGCCCCTTCGTCATCGACTGGATCGTGGACCTCGCCCGGCGGGCAAAGCGCCGGATCATGGTGCGGCTGGTCAAGGGCGCCTACTGGGATGCCGAGATCAAGCGGGCGCAAGTCGACGGCATGGCCGACTACCCGGTCTACACCCGCAAGGTCCACACCGATATCGCCTATATCGTCTGCGCCCGGAAACTGCTGGCCGCACGCGCCGAAGTGTTCCCGCAGTTCGCGACGCACAACGCGCAGACACTGGCGACGATATACGAGATGGCGGGCCCGGATTTCTCTCCGGGCGACTGGGAGTTCCAGTGCCTGCACGGCATGGGCGAGCCGCTTTACGAGGAAGTCGTCGGGCCGGACAAGCTGGACCGCCCCTGCCGCATCTATGCGCCTGTCGGCACGCATGAGACGCTGCTGGCCTATCTCGTGCGCAGGCTGCTCGAAAACGGCGCCAACTCCTCGTTCGTCCATCGCCTGGGCGATCCGGGAGTGCCGGTGGACGACCTGATCGCCGACCCGGTGGACCTTGCCCGCGCCATGCCCGAACCGGGCGCGAGGCACGACCTGATCACGTTGCCCGGCGAAATCCTTGGCGCGCGCCGCAATTCCGCCGGCATCGACCTCGCCGATGAGCAGGCGCTGGCCGCGCTTTCCGTGGCGCTGCGGCAAAGCGCGGCGATGAAGTGGACGGCGGGAACGGGTCCGGTGGCGCAAGTCGTGCGCAATCCGGCGGATCATCGCGACGTGGTGGGCCGCGTGTTCGAGACGGACGAGGGCGAAGCGCGCAAGGCGGTTGCCCACGCCGCCGCGTCGGACTGGGCCCGCCGCCCCGTCGCCGAACGCGCCGCCGTGCTGGAACGCGCGGCGGACGCCATGCAGGCGCGGATGCCGATCCTGATCGGCCTGATCGTCCGCGAAGCGGGCAAGTCCGTCCCCAACGCCGTCGCCGAAGTGCGCGAAGCCGTGGATTTCCTGCGCTATTATGCCGCACAGGCGCGCGACACCCTCGGGCCGGACCATCGCCCGCTCGGCCCGGTGGCGTGCATCAGCCCCTGGAATTTTCCGCTGGCGATCTTCACCGGGCAAGTCGCCGCCGCGCTGGCGGCGGGCAATCCCGCGCTGGCCAAGCCCGCCGAGGAAACGCCGCTCATCGCCGCCGAGGCCGTGCGCATCCTGCACGGGGCAGGCGTGCCCGGCCATGCACTGCAATTCGTTCCCGGAGACGGGCGCATCGGCGCGGCGCTGACAGGCGCGCCCGGAACGGCAGGCGTGCTGTTCACCGGATCGACCGAAGTCGCACGGCTGATCCAGCGCCAGCTTGCGGAACGCCTTTCGCCCGATGGACAGCCGATCCCGCTCATCGCCGAAACCGGCGGGCAGAACGCCATGATCGTCGATTCCTCCGCGCTGGCCGAACAGGTCGTGGCGGATGTGATCGCGTCCGCGTTCGACAGCGCCGGGCAGCGCTGCTCCGCCCTGCGCGTGCTGTGTCTTCAGGAGGACATCGCCGACCGCACGCTGGCGATGCTCAAGGGCGCGATGGCCGAACTGCGCATCGGCCGGACCGACAAACTCGCGGTCGACATCGGCCCCGTCATCACCGCCGAGGCCAAAGCCAATATCGAACGGCATATCGAGGCGATGCGCGCGCGCGGCCGTGCCGTGGAACAACTCGCGCTGCCGGAGGAAGCGGCCCACGGCACGTTCGTCCCCCCGACGATCATCGGGATCGAGAGCATCGCCGATCTGACCCGCGAAGTGTTCGGCCCGGTGCTGCACATCGTGCGCTGGCGGCGCGACGGGCTGGACAATCTGATAGAGGACATCAACGCGACCGGTTATGGCCTGACCTTTGGCCTGCACACCCGGCTGGACGAGACCGTCGCCCATGTCGCGGCGCGCATCAGGGCAGGCAACATCTATGTGAACCGCAACGTGATCGGCGCGGTCGTGGGCGTCCAGCCGTTCGGCGGACGCGGCCTTTCCGGCACCGGGCCCAAGGCGGGCGGGCCGCTCTATCTATCCCGGCTGATCCGTGGCGCCCCGGCGCCCCGCGCCGGTGGCGCGGCGGACACGGCGCTGGGAGAACTTGTCCAATGGCTCGAACAGCGTGGCGAAGGCACGGCCGCGCAAGTCGCCCGCCGGTTGGGCGAAACCTCGCCACTGGGCCTTGCATGCGAACTGGCGGGGCCGGTCGGAGAGCGCAATCTCTATGCGCTCCACCGGCGCGGGGCCATTCTGCTGCGCCCCGCCACTCCCGCCGGGCTTTACCATCAGCTCGCGGCGGCGCTCGCGACGGGCAACGACGCCGTGCTTGAAGCCGATGCGGCGCTCCTGGCGCTGACCGTGGCAATGCCGGATGCCGTTCGCAAGCGGCTTCGTCCGCCGGGAAGCGCAATCGACGGCGCGCTGGTCGAAGGCGACCCGGACGACGTAAGGCAGGCACTGCGCGATCTTGCGGCCCGGCCCGGTCCCGTGCTCATCGTTCAGGCGGCCGCAAGCGGCGGCATGTCCGATCCCGCCGCCTACCGGACGGCGTGGCTGGTCGAGGAAGGTTCGACTTCGATCAACACCACCGCCGCCGGCGGCAACGCCAGCCTGATGACATTGAACTGAGGCAGCGCGGATACCGCCATTGTATTGCGATTGCGCAGCCCCTATGTGGCCGCACCTTGGGGCACGCGAACCGTGTCGGCAGGCGGCCGCCCATCACAAGCAAGAGCAATGACCCTCAACATTTCTTCTCCGCTTCTATCGGAAGCGCTCGTCACGCGCGGCTATAGCGCCCTGACGCCGGTGCAGGTGGCGGTTCTCGAACCGGAAGCCGCCGGCCAGGATCTGATCGTTTCCGCGCAGACCGGATCGGGCAAGACCGTCGCCTTCGGCCTCGCCATGGCGCCGCAACTGCTCGACGGGGCGGACAGCCCCTTGACGGCGGACGCGCCGCTGGCGCTGATCGTCGCGCCGACGCGCGAACTGGCCTTGCAGGTCAGCCGCGAACTGGCCTGGCTCTACGGGACAAGCGGCGTGCGCGTGGCGACCTGCGTGGGCGGCATGAACCCGTCCGTCGAACGGCGCGCGCTTGCCCAGAGGCCGCAGATCGTGGTCGGCACGCCGGGGCGCCTGCGCGATCATCTCGAACGCGGCGCGCTGGAACTGCATGGCCTGTCGGTGGTCGTGCTCGACGAAGCCGACGAGATGCTCGACATGGGCTTTCGCGAAGACCTTGAGGAACTGCTCGACGCCACGCCCGCGCAACGCCGCACCCTGCTGTTTTCCGCGACGATGCCCAGGCCCATCGTCGCCCTCGCCCGCCGCTATCAGCGCGACGCGCTGCGGATTTCCACTGTCGGCGAGGATCGCGGCCATGGCGATATCCAGTATCAGGCCGTCGCGGTGGCCCCGGCGGATATCGAACGCGCGGTGGTCAACCTGCTGCGCTGCCACGAGGCCGACACGGCCATGCTGTTCTGCGCGACGCGCGACAATGTGCGCCACCTTCACGCCAGCCTGATCGAGCGCGGCTTTTCCGCCGTCGCGCTGTCGGGCGAGCACAGCCAGAACGAGCGCAACCAGGCGTTGCAGGCGCTGCGCGACCGGCGGGCGCGGGTTTGCGTGGCGACCGACGTGGCGGCGCGCGGCATCGACCTGCCCAGCCTGTCGCTGGTCATCCATGTCGAAATCCCGCGCGACGCCGAAACGCTCCAGCACCGTTCGGGGCGGACAGGCCGCGCGGGCAAGAAAGGCACCGCGATCCTCGTCGTGCCCTATCCGCGCCGCCGCCGCGTGGAGGGAATGCTGCGCGGCGCGCGCATCGAGGCGGAATGGATCGCCCCGCCTTCCGCCGCCGATATTCGCGAGGCGGACGACAAGCGGCTGCTCGACACGCTTCTGACCGCCCCGGCCGAAGCGGACGATGCCGACCGCGCTCTGGCCGCGCGCCTGCTCGCCGAACGCGGCCCGGAGGATATCGCCGCCGCGCTGGTCCAGGCCCACCGCTCCCGCCTGCCCCGGCCGGAAGACCTGCTGGCCAGCGAAGCGCCGCCGCCGCGCGGGCCGCGCGAAGGTTTTGAAGGCAGCGCCTGGTTCCGCCTCAATGTCGGCCGCCGCCAGAACGCCGATCCGCGCTGGATATTGCCGCTGCTGTGCCGTCGCGGCCATGTGAACCGCGGCGATATCGGAGCGATTCGCCTCGCCGCGAACGAGACTTTGTTCGAAGTCGCCGGTCCGGCGGCGGCCCGCTTCCTCGACGCCGTGCGCCGGACGGCGGCGACGGAGGACGACGGCGTCGAGATCATACCCGTCGACGGCGCACCGCGCGACGATGCCCGGCGGGCGCGGCGCGAACACCCGCGATCCAGACCGGGGCCGAAAGCAGGGCCCAAACCGGGATCCAAACCCAAGCCTTACCACAACCCACGCCGGAACGATGGCCCGCAACCCGGACAAGTCCGCAAGAAAGCCCCCTGGAAGAAGAAGCCGGGCCCGGCGCGATGATCCGCATACTGGTCGATGCCGATGCCTGTCCGGTGAAGGAGGAAATCTACAAGGTCGCCTTCCGTCATGCCGTTCCGGTGACCATCGTCAGCAACAGCCCGATCCGCGTGCCCGCGCACGATCTCGTCAGCCGGGTCGTCGTGGGCGACGGGTTCGACGCGGCGGACGACTGGATCACCGGACAGGCGGCGCGCGGCGCGATATGCATCACCGCCGACATCCTGCTCGCCGACCGATGCCTGAAAGCAGGCGCCGCCGTCATCGCGCCCAACGGCAAGCCGTTCACCGCCAGTTCCATCGGCGGCGCCATCGCCACGCGCGCGATCATGGCGGACCTGCGTGCGGGCGGCGACACGATCGGCGGCCCGCCGCCTTTCGCCAAAGCCGACCGATCCCGTTTCCTCTCCGCGCTCGACGAGGCCGTCGTGCGCGCCGGACGGGGGCGATAATGCACTGCCTTCCGGCCTTTCCCCACTGCTGCTAGGCGCGCACGATGCTGAACTTGACGGGAATCACGGTTCGCCTCGGCGGGCGCACGATCATCGACGGCGCGACGGCGAAGCTGCCGCCCCGGGGCCGCGTCGGCCTGATCGGGCGCAACGGCGCGGGCAAGTCCACTCTCATCCGCGTGATCGCCGGCATGCTGGAGCCTGACTCCGGTTCGGCCGACATGCCGCGCGGCAGCCGGTTAGGCTACATCGCGCAGGAAGCGCCCGGCGGCGATGCGACTCCGTTCGAGACAGTGCTCGCCGCCGATGCCGAGCGGGCGGCGCTGATGGCGGAAAGCGAAAGTTGTTCCGATCCGCACCGGCTGGCCGAAGTCCATGAGCGCCTGATCGCCATCGACGCGCATTCGGCGCCGTCGCGCGCCGCGCGCATCCTGGCGGGGCTGGGCTTCGACGAAGAGGCGCAGCATCGCCCGCTGGAAAGCTTCTCCGGCGGCTGGCGCATGCGCGTGGCGCTCGCCGCGCTGCTGTTCTCCCGGCCCGACCTGCTGCTGCTCGACGAGCCGTCGAACCACCTCGACCTCGAAGCCGTTATGTGGCTGGAGAGTTTCCTCAAGAGCTATCCCGCGACCATTCTGCTCGTCAGCCACGAACGGGATTTCCTCAACAACGTCGCCGATCATATCCTGCACCTGTCCGGCGGCAAGCTGACGCTCTATCCCGGCGGTTACGACGCCTTCGAGCGCCAGCGCGCCGAACGGCAGGCCCAGATCGCTTCCGCGCGGGCGAAGCAGCAGGCCGAGCGCGAGCGGTTGCAGGACTATATCGCGCGCAATTCGGCGCGGGCGTCCACCGCCAAGCAGGCGCAGTCGCGCGCCAAGGCGCTGGCCCGGCTCCAGCCCATCGCCGAACTGATCGACGACCCCTCGCTGAGTTTCGCCTTCCCCAGCCCCGACGAGTTGCGTCCGCCACTGATAACGCTGGACCTCGCCTCGGTCGGTTACGGCGAGACTCCGGTGCTGAGCCGTCTCAACCTACGGCTCGATCCCGACGACCGGATCGCCCTGCTGGGCCGCAACGGCAACGGCAAGACCACGCTGGCGCGCCTGCTGGCGGCGCAGCTCAAGCCGATGGACGGCGCGATGAACGCCAGCGCGCGGATGCGGGTCGGCTATTTCACGCAGTATCAGGTGGAAGAGCTGGACCGGGCCGAAACGCCGCTCCAGCACATGACCCGGCTTATGACAGGCGCGACGCCTTCGGCCGTGCGCGCGCAGCTTGGCCGCTTCGGCTTTTCCGGCGACAAGGCGACGACCGAAGTCGGCAAGCTGTCCGGCGGTGAGCGGGCGCGGCTGGCGCTAGCGCTGATAACCCGCGACGCGCCGCATATGCTGATCCTCGACGAGCCGACCAACCACCTCGACGTCGATGCGCGCGAGGCGTTGATCCAGGCGCTCAACGGCTATTCCGGCGCGGTGGTGATCGTCAGCCACGACCGGCACATGCTGGAAATGACGGCGGACCGGCTGGTGCTCGTGGACAAGGGCACGGCACGGGAGTTCGACGGCTCCATCGGCGACTACATCGCCTTCGTGCTCGCGAAAGATCCGGCGTCCCCGGCGAACGCCGATGACAACCGCGAAAAAGGCATCAACAGGAAGGACCAGCGCAAGGCCGCCGCCGAAGCGCGCGAAAAGGGCAACGAACTGCGCAAGCGCGCACGCGCCATCGAGGCGGAGCTTGAGAAACTGACGGCGACGCGCAGCACGATAGACCGCGCCATGTTCGATCCGGCATCGGCGGACAAAAGCCTTGCCGGGATGACGATGACCGAACTGATGAAACGCCGCGCGCAAGTCCAGACGAGGATTGACACCGCCGAGGCCGAATGGCTCGATGCCAGCGAAGCGCTGGAAGCGATCACAGCCTAGGAGCACCCCATGAGCGTCGCATTTCGCCGCGAAAGCGACGATGAGCATCTGGAACCCAAATTCGAGATTCCGATCCCGCCCGGCCCCAATCTGGTGACGCCGCGCGGGCTGGCACTGATCGGCGAGCGCGTGGCCGGGCTTGAGGCGAAGCTTGCCGATGGCGGCGACGAGGCGGGTCTCGAAACCGTCAAGCGCGATTTGCGCTATTGGCAGACGCGGCAGATCACGGCCGAACTGGCGCCCGCGCCCAGTGGAGAGGCCGTCGAATTCGGCACGACCGTCACGTTCCGGCTCGACGGCAAGGAACGCGCTCTTTCGATTGTCGGCGACGATGAAGCCGACCCGGCCAGGGGCCTCGTCTCGTTCTCCGCGCCTCTCAGCCGTGCCCTGCTGGGCGCGGAGCCGGGCGATATCCTGCCGTTCGGCGGGCGGAACGAGGCAATCGAAGTGCTGTCGGTCGCGGTGCTGCCCGACCGCTAGGATCGCTCCTCGCCGCGCTCCATCAATTCCATGAAATCGCGCGCGGCATCGCGATCCGCTTCGTCCTTGAAGGCGATATCGAGATCGGGCGCCGCCCCCAGGATATGCAGCAGCGCCCACAAGGCAAAGCGCCGCCCGCGATCCTTTTCCATGCCGAGATCGACACGCATGCGCTCCACTCCGGCGGCCAGCGCCTCGGGCGGGATCGCCGCCGGATCGGTCGTGGCGAAATAGCGGCGTAGCTGATCGTCAAAATCCATCGTCAGATCTCGTCCTTGACCTTCCCACGATGGGAATCCCTATCTTAAGGTCAGTCCAGTCGGGAAACATGAGGTTACAGACCAATGGATGCCGCGAAAACCCGCGACGATGCAAGGGATACCGCCGATTCGGCAATCAGCCTGCCGATCGAGGGCATGACGTGCGCGTCCTGTGTCCGGCACGTCGAACAGGCGCTGGCCAAGGTTGCGGCCGTCCGGTCCGTCAGCGTCAACCTCGCGACCGAACGCGCCGAGATTCGCGCCGGCGCCGCCGTAGATCGCGCAGCCCTTGTCCGGGCCGTCGAAGCGACCGGATACCGGGTGACACCCGGCTCCGTCGAACTAACGGTGGAAGGCATGACCTGCGCCTCCTGCGTGGGCCGCGTGGAGCGGGCACTGAAAGCCGTCCCCGGCGTTGCCGAAACGTCCGTCAATCTGGCGACCGAGCGCGCGAGCGTGAGCGGCACCGCCGACGCGCGGGCCCTGATCGCGGCGATCGCGGATGCCGGATATACGGCGCGCCCGGCCCGAGCCGGTCCATCGGGCAATGAACAGGCGGACGAACGCAAGGATGCGGAGCGGCGCGCCTTGCGGCGCGACCTGATCCTCGCGCTGGCGCTGGCCTTCCCGGTGTTCCTGCTGGAAATGGGATCGCACCTCATCCCCGGCGTGCACCACCTGATCGCCCGCACCATCGGCACGCAGACGAGCTGGTACCTTCAGTTCGTGCTGACGACGCTGGTGCTGGCCGGGCCGGGTCTGCGCTTCTACCGGGCGGGCATCCCCGCGCTCCTTCGCCTTGCGCCGGACATGAACTCCCTGGTCGCGGTGGGCACGCTGGCGGCCTATGCCTATTCCCTCTTCGCGACGTTCGCGCCCGGCCTGCTGCCCGCGGGCACGGTCAACGTCTATTACGAAGCGGCGGCGGTGATCGTCGCGCTGATCCTGCTGGGCCGCTATCTGGAGGCGCGCGCCAAGGGCCGCACATCGGACGCGATCAGGCGGCTCGTCGGCCTGCAGGCCCGAACCGCCCGCGTGCGCCGCGACAGTGTGCTGGCCGAAATCCCGATCCATGACGTCGTGACCGGCGATACGATCGAAGTGCGTCCCGGCGAGCGCATCCCGGTGGACGGCGAAGTGATCGAGGGCGAAAGCTTCGTCGATGAATCCATGATCACCGGCGAGCCGATCCCCGTCGCCAAGGCGCCGGGCCACACACTGGTCGGCGGCACGGTCAACCAGCAGGGCGCGCTGGCTTTCCGCGCCACGGCGGTGGGCGAAGCGACCGTGCTCGCCCAGATCATCCGCATGGTCGAGCAGGCGCAAGGCTCGAAGCTGCCGATTCAGATGCTGGTAGACCGGGTGACGATGTGGTTCGTCCCCGCCGTCCTCGCGGTGGCCGCCCTGACATTCGCCGCGTGGCTATGGCTCGGCCCCGCCCCGGCACTTACTTTCGCGCTGGTCAACGCCGTTGCCGTGCTCATCGTCGCCTGTCCCTGCGCCATGGGGCTGGCGACACCCACCGCGATCATGGTCGGCACCGGCCGCGGCGCGGAACTGGGCATCCTGTTCCGCAAGGGCGAAGCCTTGCAGCTTCTCAAGGACGCGAAAGTCGTCGCGGTGGACAAAACCGGCACGCTGACCGAAGGACGGCCCGCGCTGACTGACCTCCAGGTGACGGAGGGCTTCGACCGTGCCCGCGTGCTGGGCCGGATCGCGGCGGTGGAGGACAAGTCGGAACATCCCGTCGCGCGCGCCATCGTCGAGGCCGCGAAAGCCGAAGGCATCGCCTTGCCGCGCATCGACGGCTTCGAATCGATCACCGGCCTGGGAGTGAAAGCCGATGTGGAAGGCGAGCCGGTCCGGGTCGGCGCGGACCGCTACATGCGGGAACTGGGTCTGAGCGTCGAGCCGTTCGCCGCCACGGCGGAACGTCTGGGCAGCGAAGGCAAGTCCCCACTCTATGCCGCCATCGGAGGCCGCCTCGCCGCCATCGTCGCCGTGGCCGATCCGATCAAGGAAACGACGCCCGCCGCCGTTGCCGCCCTGCATCGGCTCGGCCTCAAGGTCGCGATGCTCACCGGCGACAATCGCCGCACCGCGCAGGCCGTCGCGCACGAACTCGGCATCGACGAAGTGGCCGCCGAAGTGCTGCCCGAAGGCAAGGTGGAAGCGATCCGCCGCCTCAAGGCAGAACATGGCCGCGTCGCCTTCATCGGCGACGGCATCAACGACGCACCCGCGCTGGCCGAAGCGGACGTGGGCCTGGCCGTCGGCACCGGCACGGATATCGCCATCGAAGCGGCGGATGTGGTGCTGATGTCCGGCCATCTGAACGGTGTCGGCACGGCCATCGCGCTGTCCCGCGCGACGATCGGCAATGTCCGCCAGAACCTGTTCTGGGCCTTCGCCTATAATATCGCGCTCATCCCGGTGGCGGCGGGCGCGCTCTATCCCGCATGGGGCATTCTGCTGTCGCCGGTGTTCGCCGCGGGCGCCATGGCGATGTCCAGCGTGTTCGTGGTGGGCAATTCGCTGCGCCTGCGCGGTTTCCATCCTCCCGAGGGAGCGGCGTGATGAACATAGGGCAGGCAGCCAGGGCATCGGGCGTTTCGGCCAAGATGATCCGCTATTACGAGCAGACGGGCCTGATCCCCAAGGCGGATCGCACCGATTCAGGCTATCGCGACTATGCGCCGTCGGACGTGCACATGCTCCGCTTCATCCGGCGCGCGCGCGATCTTGGCTTCGCGGTTTCCGAGATCAACGAGTTGCTCAGCCTCTGGCGCGACAAATCCCGCCAGAGCGCCGACGTCAAGCGGATCGCGCAGGCACATATCGCCCGGCTGCACGAGCGGATAGACAACCTGCAGCAGATGGCCGGAACACTGGAAGCCCTGATCGATTGCTGCGCGGGCGACCACCGCCCCGATTGCCCCATCCTGGCCGATCTGGAAGAAACGGCGGATAAAGATCTTTCCGGCCCGCCCGTCGCGAACACGGGCACGGGCGCGGGCCGGTTGCGCCACCGGCCCTGATCCGGCCGGGGCGTTCTTCCGAAAGCCGGCCGCGTGCCGCAAAAAACGAAAAGGCAGCGCGCGGCATCCCCGCGCGCTGCCCGTTTCCTTGCGCCGGTCAGGCCGATACCGTCATGCCCAGCGCCGCCGCCACGCCCGCGCCATAGGCGGGATCGCAGCGCGTGCAGTTGCCGATGTGGCGCTGCTTGATGAAATCCGGCGCATCGCCCATCGCCCGCGCGGTGTTGTCGAACAGGGCCTGCTGCTGCTGCGGGCTCATCTGCTGGAACAGCTTGCGCGGCTGCGTGAAATAATCGTCGTCGTCCTCGCGGAAGTTCCAGTGCGCGCCGTCGCCCGAAATCCGCAGCGGCGGCTCGCGATACTGGGGCTGTTCCTGCCACTGGCTGAAGCTGTTCGGCTCATAGTGCGGGCGGCTGCCGTAATTGCCGTCCACCCGGCCGTAGCCGTCGCGATGATTGCTCATCACGGGACAACGCGCCGCATTGACCGGGATCTGGTGGAAGTTCACCCCGAGCCGGTAACGCTGGGCATCGGCATAGTTGAACAGCCGCGCCTGGAGCATCTTGTCGGGCGAGAAGCCGATGCCGGGCGGCACCGTGGACGGTGCGAACGCGCTCTGCTCCACATCGGCGAAGAAGTTTTCCGGGTTGCGGTTCAGTTCGAATTCGCCGACCTCGATCAGCGGATAGTCCGCCTTGTACCAGACCTTGGTGAGATCGAACGGGTGGAAGCGATAGCTCTCCGCCTCGGCCTCGGGCATGATCTGGACATACATCTTCCATTTCGGGAACTCGCCCCGCTCGATCGCCTCATAGAGATCGCGCTGGTGCGATTCCCGGTCGCCGCCGACGAGCGCCCCGGCCTCGGCGTCGGTCAGGTTCTCGATGCCCTGCTGGCTCTTGAAGTGGAACTTCACCCAGAAGCGTTCGCCCGCCTCGTTCCAGAAGCTGTAGGTATGGCTGCCGAAGCCGTGCATGTGGCGATAGCTTTTCGGGATGCCGCGATCGGACATCACGATCGTCACCTGGTGGAAGGCTTCGGGCAACAGCGTCCAGAAATCCCAGTTGTTGGTGGCGCTGCGCATGTTGGTACGTGGATCGCGCTTCACGGCCTTGTTGAGATCGGGGAACTTGCGCGGATCGCGCAGGAAGAAGACCGGCGTGTTGTTGCCGACCATGTCCCAGTTGCCCTCCTCGGTATAGAACTTCAGCGCGAAACCGCGAATGTCGCGTTCGGCATCGGCCGCGCCGCGCTCACCGGCGACGGTCGTGAAGCGCGCGAACATCTCGGTCTTCTTGCCGACCTCGGAAAATATCCCGGCACGGGTGTAACGAGTGATATCGTTGGTGACCGTGAAAGTGCCGAAAGCGCCGGAACCCTTGGCGTGCATCCGCCTTTCAGGGATCACTTCGCGCACGAAATTGGCGAGCTTTTCGTTCAGCCATACGTCCTGCGCCAGCAGCGGCCCGCGCGGACCGGCAGTCAGGCTGTCCTGATTGTCCGGCACGGGCGCGCCAAAGGCCGTCGTGAGACGGGAAACGGGGCACTGGCCCGCGTCGGGATGAGTCTTGGTCATGACAGTTCCTCCTCCTCAATGTGTGCGTCGATGATTACGCCAATGCCATTGATTTGCCTTACCCATTAAACCTGTCATTGTGATCGGATAAGCAGATCAGAGACCTTTCCGCCGGTCGCAGCAAACTTCGTTGAGAGCACGCTGAACACCCCATGGAAGATAGAGTGTAAACATCACACACGGAAAGCCTGAAATCATGACATGATTTCCTGTGCGGAAATTCGTGTCCGAACGCGAATATGGCGTGGTGGGCGGTAACGGGCTCGAACCGCTGACCCTCTCGGTGTAAACGAGATGCTCTACCAACTGAGCTAACCGCCCGGCGCCGTACAGGCACCGCAAGGATCGCGCTATTGCGTGGTTTACGCCTGAGGTCAATCGCCCGGAGACCAAACGCGACGCGATTCGCGCGAATGGGCGCGGCGAGCCGCACGATCCGAAAATGACCGGCACATCGGGTTACACCAGATGGGCCGCCTGACCGCGCAGTTCCACGAAATAGCGCGCCATGAGGTCCGCCGCCTTGTCGGTCAACGCGATGAAGGCCCGGCGCTTGTCCGTCTCGTCCTCGACCCGCTGGAACAGCCCGGCATCGGTCATCTGGCCGATCCAGCGCAACGCCGTGGTTGGCGGAACGCCCGAGGCGATGCACAGCGACGTCACCGAAACGCGCGTATGCTCCGCCCGCGCGGCGGTGAGATCGAGCAGCATGTCCCACGCCGGATCGGCGAAGAGATCGCCATCGAAGAACCGGGCGCGCAACTGGCGCTGCCGGATGATGCGCCGCACCAGTCGGGGATCGGGCAGCGGCGGACGCGTGGCCCGCACCAGACGGTCGCTGGCCCGGTCACTGGCCCGATCGCCGCCACCGCCATCCGCCCCGCGAAAACCGGGCCGTGGCGATTCAAGATTGGACGATTCGAAGCTGAAGGCACCCGCGGGCCGGCCGAAAGACCGCGACGGCGACAGCGCGCCAACTCCTCCCTCCAGATGATCGAGCCGCTGCGCGATCTCTCCCACCTGCTCGGTAAGGCGCAGCAGCATGAGCCGGTCCTCCTCCGACAGTTCGCGCACGCGCAGGTTGGGAATGCGCGCCAGCACCCGGCCCAGCGCGAGAACGCGTTCCGCCCGGCTCGGCTCGACAAGGATTTGCGGACCGGACTGGTCCATGCAGGCGAACACATCATCGAGCGCGGCCATGCTGGTGGAAACGACCAGATGCGCCCCGCACGTGCTGGCGCGCAGATCGAGACGCGCCAGCGCGGCCAGCATCGCCCCGTCGGCCACCGGGCAATCGACCAGCACCACTTCGCCCAGGGCCCGCGCCTCTCCTTCCAGCAGGACGGCGATGCCGCCCGTGTCCGCCACGCGAAAACCGGCGGCCTCGGCATCGTCGCGCATCATGGCGCGCACATGATCGCGATCCGCGAAGATGGAGAGCGAGAGCGGCATTCCAGCCGCATCGTTGGCCGGACTGGCATAAGCGAAGTTGGCCTGCGGCATCTGTTCCGACTCCGTGAATGTTCTGAACAGAAGTAGAACAAAACAAGTCTATGTCAAGATCAAATCCAGCCCGACAATTCCCGCCGCATCAGCGCTTCCAGCATGACCACGCCCGCCGCTCCGTCGTTCAGGCAGTCAAGGACGGCGAAAGCCTCTCCTCCGGCGGCAGAGAACTGTTCGCGTCCGCGCAGGGCCAGTTCCTCACGCGTTTCCACGCAATCGGCGGAAAAGCCGGGCGCGGCCACGGCAAGGCGGCGCGTACCCGCCGCCGCTTCGCGCGCGAGGACGGTTTCGGTGGCGGGCTCCAGCCACTTTGCCCGGCCGAAGCGGGACTGGAAGCTTGCTTCCACACGCAGGGCGGGAAACGCCGGAGCCAGCGCCTGCGCCAGCAGGCGCGCGGTTTCAAGGCATTGCGCATGATAGGGATCGCCCAGATCCCGCGTGCGCTCCGGCATTCCGTGGAACGACAGCAGCAGCACTTCCGACGCGAAGGGCAAGGCGGCAAGCTGGCGCGAAATATCGTCGCGCAGCGCCACGATGTGGATGGGGTCCGCATAATAAGGCGGCAGCGTGCGCAGCGCCGGTTGCCAGCGCATCGCGCGCAACGCTTCGCCCACGGCGTCCATCGCGCTGGCCGTCGTCGCAGCGCAATATTGGGGATAGAGCGGCGCGATTAGGATACGGCCGCAACCCTGCGCCTTCATGCGCGACAACACCGGCGCGATGGCCGGATTGCCGTAGCGCATCGCCCATTCGACGCGCACGCGCTCACCCAGCCGAGCCTGGAGCGCCGTGGCCTGCGCCGCCGTGATCGCCGCAAGGGGAGAGCCTTGCTCCATCCATATCTGGGCATAGGCATGGGCGGATTTTCGCGGGCGCGTCGTCAGCACGATGCCGCGCAGAATCGGCTGCCAGACGAGCGGCGGAATTTCCACCACGCGCGGGTCGGACAGGAACTCCTTGAGATAGCGGCGCACGGCGGCGGGCGTCGGCGCGTCCGGCGTGCCGAGATTGACGAGCAACACGCCAATATCCGGCCCGGTCATATCTCGTCGCCCAGAAGCGGCAGGCGGCGAAACCGCATGCCCGTGGCGGAATAGAGCGCGTTGGCGATGGCGGGTGGAGCGGCGGCCACGCCCAGCTCGCCCGGATCGGCCGGATCAGCGTCGCTGTCGATGAAATCGACGTCTATCCTGGGGCAGTCGGCCAGCAGAGGGAGGGCGAGCGCGCCCAGCCTGCCGGTCGAAGGGATGCCGTCGATCCAGGACGTGCTCGCCCCCAGCGCCGTGCCGATGCCGAACACCAGCCCCCCCTCGATCTGCTGGCGCGCGATATCCAGATTGACGATGCGTCCGATGTCGGCGACCGCCGCGATCCGATCCACCCGCACGCCGCCTTCGTCGCGCCGGGCCGTGGCGATCACCGCGATGCGCCCGCCGCCGATGACGTGGCAGGCCAGCCCCTGTCCGCTGGCGTCGGCGCCCGCGTCCCAGTTCGCCAGCGTGGCGCAGCGTTGCAGGCATTCCGCCAGCCGCAAGTCGCCCCCCAGCATGGCCATGCGATAGGACAGCGGCTCGCGCCCCGCCTTGCGCGCCACTTCGTCAAGGAAGCTCTCGGTGAAGAACGCGGAATAGAGATGCGCGTTGCCCCGCATCCGCCCGGCGGGCAGCCCTGTCTTTACCGGCACATGATCGACCGCGACCGCCGGAATGGCATAGACCGGCACGGCCCCTGCCAGCGCCATGGGATCGGCCTCGCCTTCGCTGGCGGTCATGGCCGCAAACGCGCTTTGCCCGCTGAACAGCCTGCGCCCGAACTCGCGCGTGGCGGGCGGCATGGCGATGCGGGCACGCCAGCCCGCAAGCTCTCCCGCCGGAGACAGGCGCGCCGACATCAGCGCCGAAGCGGGCGGATGCGGCAATCCAGCCAGATGCTCCTGCCAGCGCGACCATGTGAGCGACACCGGCTTTCCCACCTCGCGCGCGATCACGGCGGCCTCGACCGCGTGCTCATGCTCCAGCCGCCGGTCGAAGCTGCCGCCGGCGGGCATGGGATAGAGCACCACGTCGCGCTCCGCGATGCCGAGCCCGGCGCAAACCGCGCGGCGCGCCGCGTCGGGCGCCTGGCTGGCAAGCCACAGCTCCAGCCGCCCGGCAGACCAGCGCGCCGCCGCGCTCGCCGTTTCCAGCGTGGCGTGGAGCGAAGGCGCGATGTCATAGCGCATGGCGAGCGAGGGCCGAGCCGCGAACGCGCCCGCCACGTCGCCCGCTTCATGGATGCGCGTGGCCTCGCCCTTGCGGATCGCCGTGTCCAGCGCCTCCTCGATGCGGATGCTGTCCGGCCGTGCGCGCGCCCTGAAGCGCGGCTTCATCGCCGTGAGCGCACGCTCCGCCGCCCAGGTGTCCGTCGCCACCGCCGCCAGCCAGCGCTTGCCTTTCACGACGCTGACCAGGCCCGGCGTGCCTCTGGCGGCCTCTCTGTCGAAGCCGGACAACTCGCTGTCGCCGACGGGGCCGTGGCGGATCGCGGCAAAGACCATGCCGGGCAGGCGCACGTCGCCCGCGAAGCGCAAGCCGCCTTCCGCCTTGGACGGAAGGTCGAGGCGGGGGAAAGGCGCCGGGGCGTTTTCCGCCGCGCCCGGCGGTGCGGCGGAGGGCCGTTCCCGCGCTGGAGAAGCGCGCAGCGGCGGGTCGGACGGCGGATCGTATCCGGCGGCGGCCTGCGCCAGTTCGCCGAACGACAGCCGGCGATTGCGGTGCGAGACGAAGCCGCCTTGCACCTCGCACGCCCGCCAGTCCACGTCCCAGCGGTCCGCCGCCGCCATGGCCAGCAAGGCCCGCGCGCTCGCGGCGGCGGCGCGGCAGGGCGCTTCATAGGCGGCAAGGCTGGTGCCGTCCGCCGTTGCCATGAAAGCGCTGTCCTGCGCCCAGCGGCGAGGCAGCCAGCCATCGGGCGCGCTTGCCAGCCCCGGCAGCGCGGGCATCCACAGATCGGCCCAGCGCGCGGCCAGCACGGCGTTGGCGTAATGCGGGCTGAGCGGCGCGGCTTCCACCGCCACCTTGTTCCAATCCGCCCCCAGTTCCACCGCGATGACCTGCGGCAGGATGGTGGACACGCCCTGCCCCATTTCCAGTTGCGGGACGTTGACCGTCACTACCCCGTCGCGGGCGATCCTGATCCACGCATCGAACGCGGTTTCATCCTTGCCGGGCGTCAGTGGCAGGGGAAAATCGCGCGGCCGCAGCATATAGCCGACCGCCAGCCCGCCCGTCGCGAGCGCGCCGATCAGCACACCGCGCCGCGTTACCGCCACGGTCAGCGCGCCTCCCCGTCGAGCCATGCGGCAATGCGCCCGGCGATCGCCGCGAACGCTTCGGCCTGCGGGCCGTCGCCCGCCGCCGGAGGCCGCCCCGCGTCGCTGTCCCGCCGGATCGTCAGGTCGAGCGGCACCCGGCCCAGGAACGCCAGCCCCATGTCCGCCGCCGCCTTTTCCGCGCCGCCGCTGCCGAACGGATCGCTCACTTCGCCGCAATGCGGACAGGCATAGCCCGCCATGTTCTCCACCATGCCGATCACCGGCACGCCGCCCTGCCGGAACAGGCCGATGGCGCGCGATGCGTCCATCAGCGCAAGATCCTGCGGCGTGGAGACGATCACCGCGCCCGCGGGCTTGAAGCGTTGCAGCATCGTCAACTGCACGTCGCCGGTGCCGGGCGGCAGGTCCACCACCAGCACGTCCGCATCGCCCCATTCGGCATCGACGAGCTGCGCCAGCGCGTTGCCCGCCATCGGCCCGCGCCACGCGATGGCCTGACCGGGCTCCGCCAGATGGCCCATGGACAACAGCGGCACGCCCCAGGGCGAGGGAACGGGGATCATCTTCTTGTCGCGCGCTTCGGGGCGCTGGCCTTCGTTCGCCATGATGCGCGGCTGCGACGGCCCGTAGATGTCGGCATCGACCAGCCCGACCTTGCGGCCCATCCTGGCCAGCGCGACGGCGATGTTGGCGGCCAGCGTGGACTTGCCCACGCCGCCCTTGCCGGACCCCACCGCGACGATGCGCCGCTTGGGCCTGTCCGCCAGCAGGGCGACGCGCACGTCCGAAATATCCGGCCGACCCAGCAATGCATCGCGCACATCCGATTCCAGCCGGTCGCGCGCGGGCGCGTTCAGCCCGCCCGCGTCGAGCACCAGAGTGGCGACGCCATCCGCGACGCGCAGCGATTGCAGGCGCATCCGCGCTTCTTGCGGCAGCGATTCCTTCAGGGATTCATGCGGGTCGCTTGCCATCGTCACTCCTCGAACTCAGCGTCGATGCCCCGTAGCAGGGAATGCCGGAAGGTGAAATCGGCCTAAAAAACGCGTGTCGGCACTGTTTTTGTGCGAGTGGCGTTCCTATAGAGGGCGGATGAAAGCTTTCGGAGGTGCGATCTCGCGCGGCATCCTGGCGATGGCCGGACGCCGCAGCCCATGGGGTGGCGGAGACAATGGTGGAGACGGCGGGCGGGAAGGCCCGTCCGGCGGCGACACACCGGGCGGCGATGCGCCTTCCGGCCCGGAGGGCGCATCGCCGCCCCCGCCGCCCAAAGGTCCGCGCAATCCATGGGTGCCACCGGGCGAACAGCCGCCCCGGCGTTCCGCCAGCATCGAGGACATCTTCCGCCAGCGCGAACAGCGGCGGGGCGGCGGCGGCGGTTCTGGCGGCAACGGAGGCTTTCCCCGCCTCCCCCCGCGGCCGGACGGCAAGAGCTGGTTCCCTTTCGTCCTCGGCGGCATCGCGCTGGTGTGGATCGCGGCGACATCCACGCATATGGTCGGCCCCAAGGAAGAAGGCATCGTCACGACTTTCGGCAAGTATGACCGCACCATCGCGCCGGGCGTATCGATGACTCTGCCCTGGCCGATCCAGAGCGTATCGGTGACGGACGTGACCTCGATCAAGCGGGATTCGATTCCCGAAGGCGAGGCCGAAAAGCTGATGCTGACCAGCGACCAGAATCTCGTCGACCTCAGCTATCTCGTCCGCTGGAACATCAAGGATCTCAAGCTCTATACGTTCCAGCTTGCCGAACCGGGCCAGGCCGTGCGCGAAGTGGCCGAAGCGGCGATGCGGGCCTCCATTGCCGAAGTGAACCTCAACGACGCCATGGGCGGCGCGGGCCGCGCCCGCGTGGAACAGAACATGCGCACGCGGATGCAGGGCATTCTCGATGCCTACAAGTCGGGCGTGCGCATCCTCGGCGTCGAGATCAAGAAGGCCGATCCGCCCGCCAAGGTGATCGGCGCGTTCCAGCAAGTGACGGCGGCGCAGCAGGACGCGCAGCGCGACCTTTCCAACGCGCAGGCCTGGGCGCAGCAACTGCTCGCCCGCGCGCAGGGCGACGCGGCTTCGTTCGACAAGGTCTATGGAGAATACAGGCTGGCGCCGGACGTGACGAAACGGCGCATGTATTACGAAACGATGGAGCGTGTCCTGTCCAATAACGACAAGATCGTGGTCGAAGCCGACGGCGTCACGCCCTATCTGCCTCTGCCCGAATTGCGCAAGAAAGCCGCGGCGGCGGCAGCGACCGCCGCGCCGGCGCAGGGGGGCCAGTGATGCGGGACGGTATCGGAACCGGCTTCTGGCAGGATCACAAGGCGGCGCTGGTCGCACTGGGCGTCGCTGTCGTCGTCCTGCTCTCCAGCGTGGTGGAAGTGCCCGAAACGCAGCAGGCGGTCGTCGTCCGCTTCGGCGATCCGGTGCGGGTCATCAACCGCTTCAAGCCCAATGTGGCCTACGGGCAGACCGGGGCCGGGCTTTCGCTGCGCATCCCCTTCGCCGAACGGCTGGTGCGGATCGACAAGCGGCTGTTGAGCGTCGACATGGAATCGCAGCAGGTGCTGTCAACCGACCAGTTGCGCCTTGAAGTGGACGCCTACGCCCGTTTCCGCATCATCGACCCCGTGCGCATGGTCCGCACGGCGGGCACGCCGGATCAGGTGGCGCAGCAACTCCAGCCCATCCTCACTTCCGTTCTGCGGCAGGAACTGGGCAAGCGCACGTTCCAGTCTCTGCTGACCGCCGATCGCGGACAGGCGATGGAGCAGATCCGCCAGGGGCTTGACCGCGAGGCGCGCGCATACGGCGCGCAAGTGATCGACGTGCGGATCAAGCGGGCCGATCTGCCCGAAGGCGCGCTGGAAAGCGCCTTCACCCGGATGCAGGCCGCGCGCGAACAGGAAGCCACCACCATCCGCGCGCAGGGCGCCAAACGCGCGCAGATCGTCCGCGCCGACGCGGAAGCGCAAGCCTCGCGCACTTATGCCGAAAGCTTCGGCAAGGATGCGGCGTTCTACGATTTCTATCGCGCCATGCAGAGCTATGACTATACGTTCGGCCAGGGCGAGGGAGCGACCACGATCCTGCTTTCGCCCGACAACGAATACCTGCGCCAGTTTAAGGGACGATGAACCGGGAGGACGATGAACCGGGGGGACGATGAACCGGTCCGGCTCCATCGTTCAAATGCCGTTCAGCCGCGTGAAGGGTTGATGCGCTTAAGACAGGATCACGCCGCTTTCCAGACGGGCGGCGATGGCACAAAAGGAACACAAAGGACGTGAAGCCCGTGCGATACGCCTATGGAATCACTACCGCCCTGTTGCTGGGCGGCGCGACGCTCACTCTCGCGACGGGGCTGCCCGCCGGCGCGCAGGTGGCACAGAACGACGCGCAGGAGATGCAGAGCGTCACGCCCCGCACCGGGGCGCCCGCCAGCTTTGCGGACCTGACGCAACAACTCGCGCCCGCCGTGGTCAATATCTCCACGCGCCAGCGCGTTCGCGTGCAGACCATGAACCCGTTCGCGGGCACGCCATTCGCCGATCTGTTCGGTGGCAGCCCGCAGCAGGGCGGCCCGCAGACGCGTGAGGCGCAATCGCTCGGCTCGGGCTTCATCATTTCGGCGGACGGCTATGTCGTCACGAACAACCACGTCATCACGGCCGACGGGCAGGGACAGGTCGAATCGATCACTGTCACCATGCCGGACGGGACGGAATATCCCGCGAAGCTGATCGGCCGCGACGAGGCATCGGATCTCGCCGTGCTCAAGATCAGCGCGTCCAAGGCCCTGCCTTTCGTCAAGTTCGGCGATTCCCGCAACGCGCGCGTGGGCGACTGGGTGATCGCCATCGGCAACCCGTTCGGGCTGGGCGGCACCGTCACGTCCGGCATCATTTCGGCGGTCTACCGCAACACCGGTTCCGGTTCGGCCTATGACCGCTACCTCCAGACGGACGCATCCATCAACCGGGGCAATTCCGGCGGCCCGATGTTCGACATGCGCGGACAAGTGATCGGCATCAACAACGCCATCTTCTCGCCCACCGGCGGCAGCGTGGGCATCGGCTTCGCCATTCCGGCGGAAATCGCCGCGCCCATCGTCGAAAAGCTGAAGGCGGGGCAGAGCATCGAGCGCGGCTATCTCGGCGTGCGAATTCAGGGGTTGAACGAGGATCTGGCCGAATCGCTGGGCATTCCGCACAATCGCGGCGAATTCGTTCAGGCCGTCGAGCCGGGCCAGGCCGCGGCGAACGCCGGGCTGCGGCCGGGCGACGTGGTGATGAAAGTGGACGGCAAGGACGTGACGCGGGACCAGACGCTGTCCTACCTCGTCGCCAATACGGCGCCGGGCAAGCGCATTCCCATCGAGATCATCCGCGACGGCCGCCGCATGACGGTCAATGCCGTGGTCGGCCGCCGTCCCAGCGAGCGGGAACTCGCCCAGAGCTTCGAGGATACGCCCGACGGCGACGCGAATCCGTTCGGTCAGGCGCCCGGCCCGCAACTGCCGGATTCGGCTGGCGTGGTGGAACGCAACCTCGGCCTCTCGGTCCTGCCCCTCACGTCGCAGATCGCACGCCAGCTCGGCATGCCTGACACGACGAAAGGCGTCGTCGTCAACGCGGTCGATCCTTCGTCCGACGCGGGCACCAAGGGCCTGCGGCGCGGCGACGTGGTGATTTCAGCCAACAACCGCGACGTGACCACGCCCGCCCAGCTTGAGGAAACGGTGCGCGAGGCTCAGAAGTCGGGCCGCAACGCCCTCCTCCTGCGCGTCCAGCGGCGCGGCCAGCCGGCGACTTACGTGCCAATCAGGCTGCGGTAATCTCGCGAAAACGGCAAGGATAAGGACCGGGGGAGCGAAGGCGTCTCCGGTCTTTTTCTTGGCCCGGCCTTTTTCCTGGCGATCCCGCCTCCGCCGTCAGGCGAACCCGCTGCTACGGCACCGTTTCCAGCACCGGCTGGCGAGGACCGGAAGCACGTTCGTTGCGCGATCCTCCGCCACTAGCCTGACCGCCGCCCGATTGACCACTGGCCGACTGGCCGCTCCCTGACTGGCCGCTCGCTGACTGGCCGCTCTGGCCCGGACGCAGGCCGGGATCGCCCTGTCCGCGTCCGGTCGCCCGGTTGAGGAAATCGTCGCTGGCGGCGGGCGGCGCATCGCCCGATCCGTAGTCGCCCTGCGAGGGCCAGGGCCGTTCTTCGGTCGGCGGCTCGCCGGGTCCGCCCGGCGCCACGCCATCGGGGGCAATCAGGTTGCCCTGATCGTCGGTGTAGTAATAATCGTTCGGATTGCCGTAGAGTGCTTCGTCGTCGGGCTCGAGCTGCCAGTCCGGCAGCTTGAGGTCGGTTTCGAACTGCTCGATCGGACGGCGCGCAACCGCGGCTTTCATGAAACTGGCGAAGGCGCGCGCGGGCGCGGCGCCGCCTTGCAGGCCGGGCACGGCGCGCGCATCGTCGCGGCCCATCCACACGCCGGTAGTGACGCCGCTCGAAAAGCCGAGGAACCAGCCGTCCTTGTTGGAACTGGTCGTCCCCGTCTTGCCCGCGACGGGCCTGCCGATCTGCGCCGCGCGGCCCGTGCCGATGGCCACCGCCGATTGCAGCAGATCCGTAATTCCCGCCGCGACATAGTTCGGGACGAGCAACTCCCCGCGCTTTTGTTCATGCCGGTAAAGCACATCTCCGTCCGCCGTCGTCACCTTGACGATGCCGTATGGCTCGATGGACGTGCCCTTGGCGGAAACGGCGGCGAAGGCGCGCGTCATGTCGATCAGGCGAACGTCGGACGTGCCCAGCACCATCGAAGGAACGGTCGTGATCGGCGTCGTGATACCGAAACGGCGGGCCATGGACGCAACCGTGCCGAAACCCACTTCGTTGCCGAGCTGGGCCGCGACCGTGTTCTTGGAATAGGCGAAGGCCGTCCGCACGTCGATCTCGCCCGCGAAATTGCCGCCCGAGTTGTGCGGGCTCCATCCCTGGATGGTCACGGGCTCGTCCACCACTTTGGAATTGGGCCGGTAGCCCGCCTCCAGCGCGGCCAGATAGACGAACAGCTTCCACACCGATCCGGGCTGGCGCACCGCGTTCGTCGCCCGGTTGTAGTTCGACGTCACGTAATCCGTGCCGCCGATCATGGCGAGAACGGCGCCGTCGCGGTCCATGCTGACCAGCGCGCCTTGCGCGCCGCCCGGCACGTTACCGGCGATGGCGCTGGTCGCGGCTTTCTGCATGGCGGGGTCCAGCGTGGTCCAGACTTCCAGCGGCTCGGTCGTATCCGGGATCAGCAGGTCGAGCTGCGGCAGCGCCCAGTCCGTGAAATAGCGCACCGAGTTCTGGCCTTTTTCCGGCGCCATGCGCACGGCGTCGAGATCGGCGCCTTCCGCCTGAGAGGGGCTGATCGCGCCCGTTTCGATCATCGTGCCGAGCACGACTTTCGCGCGGCCCGCCGCGGCAACGGCATCGGCGGTGGGCGAATAGCGGGACGGCGCCTTCACCAGTCCGGCGATGATCGCCGCTTCGGACAGGCTCAGATCCGTGGCGGGATGGCTGAAGAACTTGCGGCTCGCCGCGTCGATGCCATAGGCGCCGCCGCCGAAATAGACCTTGTTGAGATAGAGTTCGAGAATCTGGTCCTTGGAAAAATGCCATTCCAGCGCCATCGCCAGGATCGCCTCGCGCAGCTTGCGGGCGAAGGTACGGTTGTTGTTGAGGAACACGTTGCGGGCGAGCTGCTGGGTAATGGTGGACGCGCCTTCGCGCCAGTGGCCGGATCGGACGCGGACATGCACCGAACGGGCGATACCGATGGGATCGACGCCGATGTGATGACGGAAACGCCTGTCCTCCACCGAGACCATGGCATCCTTCATCACTTGCGGAATCTGCCCGTAGGGTATCCACTTGCCGTAGCTGGGGCCGAGTGCGACGAGTTCGGAGCCATCGCGCGCGCGAACGACGATCATCTGGCCGTTCTGACTGCTTTTCAGTTCCGAGAAGCCGGGCAGCGATTGCGCGGCAATGGCCACCGCGACACCCACGGCCATCGCC
>Ga0265293_10003541_pt1 | contig 28887 bp, 47 predicted proteins | sample Munlanlewell138R_FD_192505 | JGI IMG/M metagenome (GOLD analysis project Ga0265293, IMG submission 192505) | Leachate microbial communities from a municipal landfill in Southern Ontario, Canada - Leachate well 138R | ecosystem: Engineered > Solid waste > Landfill > Unclassified | place: Canada... | reverse complement strand
TCCAATTCCGACTGAGTATATAAAACCACGTCGTAAAATTAAATAACATTTTTCAAAATGATAATTATGATATTAGTTATCAAAAAGGAGAATTAATATGGAAAAGAATGAATCGGAATTATTATCCATAAATAGAACAATTATAAATGAGACTCAGAATAATAAGATGGAAAAATTGGATATAAAAAAGAATAAACCATTGGATTTAGAAGGACCGTTCACTCTAATGGTTGTAGATGGATATGCTACTGTTTATGATGGAAACAATAAAGAAATTTCAGTATTATCTGATCTTGAATTAGGTTGGGTAGATAGTATTACCGGTGAATATTTTACAGAAACTGAAGAATATATGATGTTACAATGTATTATAGATTTAATGAATCTAGGATGGAAAAGGGCTAGATTAAAATTAAAGGATAAACAATAATGGTAAAAATAATAGAGTATATGAAACAATTAGGAGTTAAAATCATAAAAATAGAAGGTATTGCTCAAGAACCTCTCGTCAATAGAATGGAAGTTTTTACATATTTGAGCGATAATAATATGGATATCAAATTTTCAGATGATAATTCAATATGGGAAGTATATTCATCTAACGGAGAATTAAGATTAATCCTTACATGGCCAGAAGATGAGCGGTTAATAAACTGATGATGTTATATATCTAAGGTTTAGAGGAAAAATTATGAATAAAAAAACTTCTCATAAACAAGTTTTGATAGAGGTAAATGAAGGAAATAAAAAAATTATAGTAAAAATTGATGAAAATATAAAAAATATTATTTTAATCTTAAATAAATTCAATGGCTTAGAAACAATAGAAAGTTGTCAAGGGGATGAAAACAATCCAGCATGGCTATGTTTTAAGTATAAATATTGGCAACATCCTTATCAAAACCTTGTTGATTTTGTTTTTGGATTTCTTGGCCCTTATCTTATAGAACGTGTTGGTGATAGTATAATAATAAATATATATGCAACATCTAGTGGTAGTTTTTTAGCTGAATTAGGAATAAGACCGGGAACCATCAAAATGGTAGAACTTGCAATGGAAGATGCTTTTCAATTATTTGAAAATAAAAAATAAATAATTTATCTTAAAGGAGAAAATATAATGATCACTAGTGTCGATGCACCGTCCTGGTACAATAATATAGAATCATCCGCGTGGGTGAATGGATATAATGCTGCTATTGAAAAAACAAAGTTTCATCTTGAGAGAATGAAAGAAGAAATAAAGGCGAATAATGAATGGCTCCCATCTATACTAGATGGTTTTAAAATTTCTCATGATGGGACTGAGTCAGGACAAAAAGCTGCTCTTGTTTCAGTTCTTATAGAATGGAAAGAACAAATAAGGAAAGAATTGAAAAATGAGTAATAAAGAATTAAAACCTAAAATAAAAGATAATATAAAAATGTTACTTGTTAAAATCACAGATACTAATTCTTATTGTGAAAATTCAAAACTAATTAAAATTAATGGATTAGAATATGATCATAGTACTTCAAGCGACTACTTATCATTTAATAATATGAATGATAGAACCGATTCTAATAAACAATAAAAGTATAAATTGATATTTGGAATAGAAAAACTTCTTAGAGATAATATCAATATTATTTGTTTAAAAGGATGAAATAATGACTGAGGAAGAAGCAAAAACCAAATGGTGTCCAGTGGTCCGTCACACAAAAGATAACGAAGGGGCATTTTACACAACAAATGGTCAATCAAGCAAAAGCTTTCAATGGTGTATTGCATCTGATTGCATGAGGTGGAGATGATATGAAAGAATATCTAATAATAATTTAAATAGTAAAGACCAACAGGAAAAAATAAAAGGTTATTGTGGTCTTGCTGGAAAATATGGAGGATTATGACAAAACCATTACTTTACCAAAATCGAAAGAATTATTAAACCAGTTTAACTACAAAAAATAAAAGAAAAATTTTAAGGAGATTAAAAATGAAAAAAACAACAATACTAATTTTCATGTGGGTTTTGTTGATATTTATTCCAGTGCAGGCAATGGCGGGTGTTAGTATCCCGTTACCGCCCCCGATTTTATTTGGTCTGCCTCCAGCAGTAGTAGTTATTCCTGATACAAATTCAGTTTATGCAGTTCCTGATATAGATGTAGATTTGTACTTTTGGAATGGATGGTGGTGGCGTCCATGGGATGGACGTTGGTACAGATCACGTTACTATGATAGAGACTGGGTTTTCTACAATCAAATACCAGTATTCTATGGGGATGTCTATCGAGGTTGGCGAGGATATTATAACAATCGTGTATGGCATGGACACAGATGGAATTATGAAAAAATCCCTCATCATATGCTTCGTTCAAATTGGCAACGGTGGCAAAATGAGCGACATTGGGAAATGAAAAGAAAATGGAATGTGCACAATTATCAACAACCAAACAGATCCAATAAGAGAACAATGATTAACCCGCGTCATCGACAGGAAACCTCTAAAATTTACAATGATCGGAAACATTCCTCACATACTATGAGGAATGGGGATCCTGCAAAACAACACCATATACCACAGAGACAAATGAAAAAATCGAGTCCTGATAAATCATTCGGCATATCGGCATCTAAACATCCAAGCCATCCGAGACCGATACAAAAAGGTCATACAGGAAGACATAAATAAGTAAACCATCATTTGAAATGTCAGGTGTCTCGTTCGGATTTGGACACCTGACATTACCAATTTCGGGGCTTATTATACAATTTAACTTCTGGTAAAACAGATTTGAAACGAATTTCAATTGAAGCATATAAAAAACAGAGGATTAAAACTATAAAGGAATATTAAAATGACAAGTTGGATTATATTTTTTGTTGGATTTGGTCTAGGAATGTTTTCTGGGGCTATTATTCTCGGTCTTATATATTTAATAAAATGGGATAAATAAGATAAGAGGCCAAAGAATAAGAGAAAAGAAAATGAAATTATATACATGCATTTTTTGCGTATAGCCATATATAGAAAATATTTTTATCAATATAGAATATAATCCAAATATTAGTAACTTAAAAATCAATAACAAATAAAAAGTTATTATAATCTTTCTAGAAAACAGGAGAAATTATGAAATGTATTATTTGTGGCAAGAGGGAGGCAACTGTACCAGACAGAAATCAAATGTCTCGAAAAAAACGATTATGTAGTCAATGTCATTCTGATAGATTAAGAACTGATCTAACAAATATTCTTAATGGATGGAAAAGAAAAGAGGAAGAAAACATAGTACCCGTAAATTCAGATGAAACATGATTATAAAAAACTTTGTTAATATGGAGATAAAATGAAAATTTACAATCAAGAAAAAATTTATGAAAATGTTCTAATTAAAATTATTTGTGATTACTGTAAAAAAGAATATGATCAACAAAATTTTTTTGAAATAGAAGAATTTATATCAATAGATAAATTTGGTGGATATGGATCTGTTTTTGAGGATGGTACTAGAATCAAATTAGATTTATGTCAATATTGTTTTAAAGAATTATTAGGAAAATATTGTCAAATTAGACCATATTCAACAAAAATAGAATCATAGAAGGAAATTTAAAATGTATTTCTTTACCGGGGATGAACATTTTTTTCATAAAAATATTATTAGATATTGTAATCGACCTTATTTATCAGTTGAAGAAATGAACGAAGTAATAATTCAAAATCATAATGAAATTGTTTCAGATAATGATATAACTATTCATTTGGGGGATTTCACACTTTTAAAAAATTCCCCTGAAATTTTTAAAATTATTAAACGATTGAATGGCAAGCATACTTTTATACAAGGATCACATGATAGATGGTTACAAGATAAAAGATATCAACAAATATGGGAAAAGAAAATAGATGAATATTATGTTGTATGTTGTCATTATGCAATGAGGGTTTGGCCAAGATCTCATTATAATTCTTGGCAATTATATGGTCATTCTCATGGAAATTTAGAACCAGTAGGAAAACAATGGGATGTTGGAGTTGATAATAATAATTTCTACCCAGTATCTTTTGATTCTTTAGTAGAAATTATGAAAAATAGACCAGATAATTTTAATTTAGTTAAAAAGAAATAACGGAAAAACTAGGGAATAAGAAATTTAAAAATCTTATCCCTAGTTTTTATTCAAAAATTGGTTTAGTTATTTTTTGTTCAGGAAGGGAATGATTATAATTTTTCCAATCATCTTCTATTTCATCAAATAAATAAAACTTTGAATCAAAATTTCTTAATAATCCATTTTTGCCAAGGGTAGCTTTAATTATCCAGCCACCAATACATGGTACAAGTCCCTTTCTTTTTAAATAATTTGTTTGTCCTTCAAATGTTCCACATTGTGCTCCCCATACTGATCCAAACATAGCTTGCATTTGAATATGTAAATGACCAGATAATACAAATCTAACTGTTGGTTTATCTTTAACTCCTCTTACTATTGATTGTAATTCACTATAAGTTATTTGTTCAATTCCTTTTTGTAATCTATAAGAATATGAATAAGGAACACCCCCACTACAATGCCAAAGTTTAACATCTACATTGTTTAAAATTGGAATATCAGCTTCATCAAATCCAACATAATGGACATCAGATCTTTTATTTGCTATTACACTTATAATATTATATCCCCCACCTCTTTTAATAAATGAATAATCATGATTGCCACCAAGAACATACCATTGAAATCCAGTTGGTAAATTTAATAAAGTTGTTTCAACTTGTTCTTGTGCTGACAATGCATATACATCATGAATTTGACCAGGATATACTTCATATCCCGCTACTAAATCACCAGGACAAAAAATATGTTTAACACCTTTTTTCTTCATTAATTCTGCAAATTGATTTAATGCAGTTATTTGACATGATTTGGAACCAAAATGAGGATCTGATACGACACCAAAAGTTATTTCTGAATATGATATTTGTGAAATTTTTTCTGGATCTCTTACATTTGTTGTACTAATAAAAACCACATCATTATCTATAATAATTTCATGTCCTATATTTCTACATCTATTAATTGCTCTTATTAATTCCATTTTTCTTCCTGGAAAATGTTCTCTTAATTCCTCCATTTTTACAGATTTTTTTCTATCTAAAAATTTTAATATTTTTTTGTCAAGTTCACGTAAATTTTTTGGTCTTTCAATAATCCCGTATCTTTTCTTTAAGTTAAGAACATATGATTTAAATGAATTATAATTACCTGTATATAACTTTTTATTATTTAATTCTTTAAGTATTTCTGGATAACTATGTCCATCATTTAATCTTTTAATAATCCAGTCATCCACATGAGTTGGATAATTTTTTTTTAAGTTAGCCATTCTTTCCTCCATAGTTTGGTAATATCATTTATAATTTGTTCTATGTTTTAAAAAAATATCTTTTTATTTTGAATGGATTATACTAAAACTTTATTAAAAAGAATTAAACTTAAGAAAATAAGATTGAATCTTTTATAGTAATTAATTACTATTTTTTAATTTATTCAAAAACTGTAATTTGTACAACATCTGACAACATTGCACTATCAAAAACCATACCTGTATCAAAATCTGACCAACCACCATCAGTAATGATTTCACTTATATCTGAAGAAATAGGATCAACAGAATAATGATAATCATTAACAGCATTCCCTTTATGATAATTATGAATTATAATATTATTTTGAGTAATTATTTGTTGTAGAGAATGTGGAGGATCATCGGTTGAAGCACCTATATCAAAATAAGATCCATTATCATAAGTATCTCTAGAATAATAATTTTTTATATTAGGGATAATATATGGTTTTTCATTATATAATATTTCAAACACTCCTTCATTATTGACATAAACATCATGTATTTGATAATATGAACTAGGTGGAGAACACATTAGTGGCGTTGGAACATCATCTTCTATTTCTGGTATTTCTTCATATTCAATATATAATTTTTGAAAACCATCAATACTATCTAAATAAATATTAATTATTCTATGACAACCAATAGGTGGGGAACTATATACAGTATTAGTAATTCCGGTATATACTGTTGTTTCATCAAAAACATATTGAACACTTCCAGTGGAATCCACATATAAATTTAAAACCCTCCTAGCTAAATCTGTAGGAGGGGTGCTTGTTACAACAATTGGTTCAAAATCTTGATATACTGGATTACTATTGGCAGTATCAAAATCCACAATAGTTTCTTCTAGTAAACTGACTAATTCATCATCAACAAGGAGAGAATCTTCTAATGGATTATTTAAAACATAAACTTGTTCAAGATTCTTAATTCTAGCTCTATAAGGTTTAAAGAAATTAATAATTTCTGTAATATATTCTAAAGAAGAAAATCCATATGTTGAAATATCTAATGGGAAATATGAAGAAATATTTTCAATTACCCAAGATGATAAATCTTTAGTTAATATATTAATAATAATTGTTTCATTATTAACAGATATGTTTGCATCTATTTCTTCTTTTAATTCTGGATTTAATATTTCTAAAATGGTTCCTGCAGTATTTAAGCCAACTAAAAAATCAGTGGTTCTTAATCTAGAAAATGTATTATTAAATAAAATTCTATTAGCCAATAATTCAGCTCTAGATGATGAATTATTATCTCTACTAATCAATGTTTTATATAATTTAATAATATCACTATATAATACGTCATTCATATTACCATTATATACTAAAATTTTAGTATCCAACGTATCAGAAGTTTTTGGATAAATAGAATTAAATAAATAAATAAAAGATAAAAATAAATCCAATATACTGGCAGATATTTTTAAAGATGATATTGTAAAATCTTTATCTGGTATAGTTCCTCCAAGATAATCTATATAAATATCTTGAATAATTCTAACTAATATTGCAATAACTGGATTCAAGCTATTTGATAATGGTAGAAATGGTCTTAATCCAATATAAGGGCTTTTACTTGGGAATGCTATTCTATTATTTAAAAATAATTGATTGATTTGCTCCTTTGAATAGAACCAATGAGGATCATCTTTTATTAAATTTTCAAATGGAATATCCGGATGAACAAAATTCGATATAGTTTTAGATGTTGTAATTGGATGAAAAATCAAATTTTTATTTGTATCATATTTTAACCAATATTCTACTAAATCCACATCTGCCATTCCAATATAACCAAGAGCTCTTTCAAGAGCTTCTGGAGTTCCTTTAATTTTATATAGATTAATTAAATCATAGAATAAATTTACTTTATTTGATCTATCAATTCCTAAAAGATCAACAAAACCAAAACTATTTATTAATTTATTTAAATGATCTTCTGGTAATGATCTAACATCAGATGCGTTTCTCATTGTAGCTGGAAAAGTTCTTAATGATGCATACCATGGAATTAAAAAATTCTTTAATCTTTTATAATCTTCTGTCGTATGACATACTAAATCAATATTTTCATTAAATAATATAGTAGCTTTAGCTTTGGAATCTTCCCCTAAAATAATCAGGTTGGGATCTATATTTGAAGATTTTCCCTTGAAATATCTCATTAACTGGATGAAATCATCTATTTTAAACAAAAGTTTAATCTCCTTATATTAGGTTCCCAAGTTAGATATACTTGTAAAAAGCATATCTACTAAAAAAGATTCATAAAAGTTTTCTAATACTTCAGTATTAGAACTAATTACATTTAGATTATCAAAATCAGTATAATCATTATTAATTTTAAAATTTAAATAGACATAAATTAATTCTGATAAATGGGTAACTAAACCAGTTGGATCAATTATAGATATATCAATTATAGATGTGGTATCTGTTTTATATTTTAATAATAAATCTAATAATGTTAAATCATCCTGTTGTAAATTAAAAACATTAATAGAACAAATAGAAGTTGAATCTGAATCACATACATAATATTTAGTTTCATCCGGATATATCATCATTCTTCTTAATATTGTTTCTGGTATATTAGTTCTATCTGTTTCTTCTCTATATAAATATCTATAGGTTGTTAAAGTAGATGGCCAATTTTCATCAAATAATAATCTAATAAAAGAATTATTTGTTAATAAATAAGTATTCGGAAACGAGGCAGGAAATGGAATTTTATATTTATTTGCTGTGCTATTTATTATATATTGTTCAGTATAATATAATAAATCTGGAATAACTCTATTCATTAATAATGCCATTTTATTATGTCACCTCTATTATTTTTAAACAATTTCTTGATGATAACATGTCTAACATATGAAGAAACATTAATTCAGGAGTATAAAAACTAGAATCAATTTTAGTTTTTATACATGGTGACCATTTACCATCATGATATTTAACTGTATAAATTAATGAATCAATCTCTTGATCAGTTAATATTTGTTTAAAAATTTTTCTATTTAATTTAATTGTTTCTGATATAATTTCCCCATGTCTTATTTCTGTAAATCTACAATTTTTACATAATCCATATTTATACGAGTCGTGGAGAACTAAACTTAAAAATATTACGTCTTTATTAATTATTCCTTCAAACATACTAATTATCTTATCAGCGCAATATATCATTTCATAAGTATGCTCTATAACACTAGGAACCCTTCCGTCACTTTTTTTATGATATTTTCCAGTACTACTTGTTGGTTTATCCCAACATTTATTTGAAATTGTTTCTCTAAGTTTTAACCAAAATTCAAAAGTTCTATCATTAATATTTCTTTTTAATATTTCATCAATTTTTTCCATATATGGCATTTTAATTTTTCCTCATCTTTCAATTTTTTAATATTCGTTTTTAATTGATGGTTTCTTTTAAACATAAAACATAGTAAAAATTCCTCTCATATTGGGTATTTTTTCGCCAATTCCTATCAATAAATTAAAAAATTTTTGAGTTAAACCCAATTTAAAATTTAACTTATCTTTTCAATGGAATTGGTATCACTTCAGAAATTTCTTTCCTTTTTACTGAAATTTATTATCTTCCAGTTCCTCCTCCTGGGATTAAACTCCCAAATAATTTTATAAATTTAAATATAATTAAATAACAATTTCCAATACCTTTTCTTAATTCACCCATTACATTATTTAAAATTGGTATATCTACATCTTTTAAAAATAATACTTTAAATTTATTTATTAAAATTCCGGATAATGTGATTATTAATTGATTCTTAGATGTTGGTGATAATGGAGCAAAAATTAAATTATGAATACCTCCTGTAACTAATCTTGAACCATATTTTGAAAAGGCTGAAGATTGATAACCGCCGCTTTCTTCAACCTTAAAAGCTATTTCATCTGTTATTGGAGATACAATAAAAGATGTAATTATAGTTGCAATATCATTTGAAGTAGATATCGAAATTCGAAATCTAATTAAAATAAATCTAATGAGAAAATATGTTACATAATTTAATATATAAACTATCATGTTTAAAAGAATTATCTTAGATGTTTTGTTATCATTAGTTTTATCTAATTCTTTTCTTAACTTATTAATTAATAAATGTAATTGTTTGTCTGTTTCGTTGACTTTTCCTTTTTTAGATGTATTAATAAAATCATCTAAATTATAATCTAATTCTTTTGTATTAATTTTATACTTTTGTAAAACCGCTTTAGATTTATTTATATTCTTTTGTCTTGTCTTAACTAACTGTAAACTAGAATTCTTATCAAAATTATCTTTTGTTTCTATCTCATTTAAAATCTTGTATGTTTTATTTCTCATAATTATAATATTCCGTTATTTATCCTGTTGTTAAAACTTCTTTACAAATCTTCTTGATTTGTTTAATATCATTATCTGCCATTGCTTCATATAATTTTTCATATTCTAATAATTTTTCAATCCTATGTTGAAATGTTGGATGAACATCTATAAAATTATTAATTTTATCAAACATTTTTTCAAGTTTAGATGGTTTTCCAAATATCTTATACTTATACTCTTTAATCCATTTTTCAATTTTTTCTAATGCTGATGCTAACTCTTTTCCATAACCATATTTTGAAGCATGTTTATCTGCTCTATATTCAAAGAATTTTCCAACTAAAATTGCCGGTGATTTTACTATTAATATTGATATTATTATTGCCGTACTAAATATCGCTACTTGCTTAATCTTAGAATTAAGTGAATAGTTTATTTTAGATAATAATTTTAAATAGAATATTCCTGCTGCACCAATACTAGTAAACCTAATTCCAAGATTTTTTAAAGAATCATATGTTGTAATATGTCCAACTTCATGTAAACAAACTGCAATTACTTCCTTTTCATTTAAAATGTTTACCAATTTATTAGTTAGAAAAATAGTACTTCCAAACCCGCCGAAGCAAAATGCGTTTGGATACTGATTTTCTAGTATTCTAACAAAATATTTTTTTCCAGTTATTTTTCGCAAAATTGCTTCTAAATGAATATTTCTTTTAGAGGATAAATAGTAAGACATGATCAAAAGAATTGTAATAATAATTACACCAATAATGTAAATTAAAGTAGCAGATTTTAGAGGGTCTTTTTGTTCTTGAAGTTGTATTCTTTCTAAATAATTTGCAAGTTTTGTCATTTTTTTATCCTTCCTTTTATGGTATTTCTACTATATACTTTACTGGGTGTTTAGTTGAAATTGATTTTATTCCTGGTTTAACTATTCCTGCAACATATACTATTTCCTTTTTAGAATTAAAGAAGAATATCTTAATTGGAAACTTCATTCCAACTGTATGAAATTCTGCTATATATTCATCTGGTAATTCAAATACAAAAGCTTTTCCTTTTGGTGCAGTTTTAAATCTTAATAAACCAGTCTCTATATCTTTAGGTTCTGTATATGTAATAACCTCATATCCAGATAATAAATTATCCATATGACTGGCATTTATTTTATTTAAATATGTTTCTAGAATATTTCTTTTCAATTTATTTTTACCTTTAATGTTTACTAAGATATTTATACCTTATTTCTAATTCTCTAATTTTTTTCTTAACTTCTTTTATTTTTTCATTGATAATTTCTTTGTACTTTTCTGGATTATTTGTAGTATTTGCTTTACTTAGAGATTGTTGTAAAATAACCAATTGTTGCTTATAACCATTTATTCTGAATTTAATTATGCATAATTCTTTCCTTTTCCCATATATATTTTTACAAGCTTTTGATTTTTTTGATAAATAATTTTGATAATACTGGTAAGAAAAAGATATAATATATGCAGAAAGAATAGAAAATGCAAAAATCTTATATCCTTTCTTAAATTGTTTTGCCATCTTTTCCATTTCAGCAGCTCTACCATATGAACTAGTTCTAAATCCACTTCCAGAATACTTTTTAAATTTTCTTGGATCGGGTCCTTGTTTCCCGTCTCTAACCCATCGAGAATATGCAGATCTTTTTTTCTTAATCTCATCAAATTCATCCACAGCTTTTTTAAAATCATTAATTTTCTTTTTATGTTCAGGAGGAATTTTATTTTCTGGAACATCTCGATATTTGGATGATAAAGCATCAGCACCTTCAGGACCTGCTCCAAGGGTTTTAATTTTTAATCTGATCTTTTTAACTTGTTGATCCAACATATCCATTTCAGGATCTTCAGTTAAAAGATATAAATAATTTTCCAAAATATTGTTCATAATATTAAAACTCCTGTATCTAGTAATTTTTATATTTTGTTCAAAACTCTAATCAAGTTCAATGTGAAAAATGGAATTCAAATTATCTATTATATAACTTGAATTCCATCTAAATAAAAAATTAAAGATTTTTAAATCTGGCCTATATTTATAATTCATTCATCTATTTCTTTTTACCAATCCAATTCTTCATTTTTTGGTTTTCCAATAGGTCCTTTCCCCTTTCCTCTAACTTTTCCTTTTCCTTTACCTTTTGATTTTATTTTTTCCCCTGGTGTTTTACACTCATTTTCCTTATCAGTAATAACTTTCATCTTTTTTCCATCAGAACATTCTTTTGAAATTTGATCCAGAAGTAAATCAATATAGACATTCATAGTTTCAATAACAATTGATTTTTTAACTTTCATATTTTAATCCTCTTTCTTTAAAAATTATTTCTTTTAAATAAGATTTAATATCCAATTTGTTTTTGCTTCGTTACTAGTTCTTTAAAATCTAGTAATTTTTGTTTTAACTTTTCTCTTGTCTTTAATATTTCTTCATCTAATTTATCTTTACATTTTACTGGATCTTTTGTCTTATTACATTTTATAGTTGCACCATTTAAAAAATCTAATTTATTTTTTAAAGCCTTAATTCTGTTTTGTAAAATACATCTATCTTTTTCAATTCCTTTCTTATTACCGCAAATTTTTTTATATTTACTATTTGTATCTCTATATATTTGATATGAAGTATATATAACCATTGAAGCAAAAGCAACCCCAGATATAATAATAGCAGATTTTTTATGTAATGTTGTAATTTTTTCTAATTCTCTTACTTCTTGACCATTTAAATAAGCCCTCTTAAGAAACCATAACTTTTTAATTCTATGTTTTTGTTTGGCTACTTTCTCAGTGATTTCTTCATTAGCTTTATCTGCTAAACCATGACCAAATGATTTAGAAAAATCATCCAAATTTTTTAATGCACCATCTTTCTGATTATCTAATGCCTTTCTTTTCTTTTTATATTTTTCTTTAATTTTATTCTTTTTATCTTCTGTTTTTAAATCCTCCAATAGTAATAGACTATCATTCTCAAATAAAAATCCAAATTTATTCAAGTAGTCAATAATAGTCTGTTCTACATTTAATATCATTTATACATCCTTTTATATAGGTTTAAATTGACCTGGTTGGACAGTATCAGCCTTACTGGTGTCTTTCCCATGTGATAACATAAATTGTTTAGCCTTTTGTTGCTTCTGAATTAAAGATGGTAAAGAATCTTTAACCTTATTAATCTTATCAATAAATCTTTGTTTACATTTCATATCGTTTCCACATTTTGGAATCATTTTTTGTAATTCATTGATTTCCTGTTGCTTAACTTTAACTCTACAACTGATTAAACAATATTGTCTTTTAGTTGTATTTAATCCAAACATTCCGCATGCTCTAGCACATTTACTGAATAACCCTTTAAGAAGTCTATAACCAATATATCCAGTCCCGCCAGAAAGGATGCTTCCAGTAGCACCAATTGCTGAATGAACAGATTTTCGTCTCATTGTTAAATTAGTACCCTGTTCCTTTAAAAATCTTTTCTTTAATTCTCTTTTACCATCTTCATTTAAATTATAAAATTTTCCATCGAGAATGTATCCTATGCAAATATATGGGTCTGATTCTTTAATGTATTCCAAATGTTTCTTTTTAGTTTTCGTAGATAGTTTAGAATTAAAACATGTTTCCATTGCTAGTATTTTTAATTTATCAGAAGTTTTCATATTTAATTTTTCCCCCTTTAAGTTTTTTATTCTTTTGTTTTAATTATGCATAACGACTCTTATAACTTGCAACTGTTTGTTTTACTTGGTTTAATTGTGCTTGTTTTTGAGCAATATCTTGCGGCGAAATTCCTTTGATTTGTTTCATGCCAGCAATTTCTTTTTCTAATCTTTCTTGTTTACATATAAATAAGCACATCTGTCTTTTTGGATTATTGATTTTAAACATTCCACATTTTTTGGTACATTAATCAAATTGGCCTCTAATTAGTCTGTATCCTGCCCATTTAGCTAATCCTACTGTACCTCCTATTATACTTTTTTTAACAGAACCAGTGTGAAGTCCTGTCCCTACGCCAGCAATTACAGCTCCTGTTGGTCCCTTGGCATGAGCAAAGAAAGTTTTTCTATAAGGATGATAACCCTGTTCCTTTAAAAATCTTTTCTTTAATTCCTGTTTTCCTTCAGTGGTTAAATTATAAAATTTTCCATCTAAGATATAACCTATACATTGGTAAGAACTTGATTCTTCTTTGATGTATTTTAGATGCTTCTTTTTATTTTTAAAAGATAATTCATCATTTAAAAGACATGATTCCATTGCTAAAATTTTTAATTTATCATTATTTTTCATTATTCTACTCCTTTATTTTTTTAATAAATATTTTTCTACTTGTTTTGGTTTTCCTTTTAAACTTTTTGTGAATCAGTTTCATTAATAAATGCTAAATAGGATTCCAATTATTGATTTATATTTTTCAAGCCTAATCTTTCTTGTTAAAAATCTTAACCATAAGTTTATTTTACTTATCCATTTAAAATATCTAAACAAATAAAATCTATGCTGATGAATACAACAAAATCTTAGATTTTATATTATTTAGACTAAAAATTCTATAAGATTCTTTTGCGATAATAGTATTTATTCTATCATTTTGGTACTAAGAAATCATACCAATGTAACATATTCTTTCTTTTTTCTGAAATCCATTTTAATTTTAGATCAGGATAATGTTTTTCACATAATTGTTTAACTATTTCTTTTTCTTCTTCAGATAAATTTCCTCTATGTTCTGATCTAATTATAAATGCTGTTGGTCCTTGACATTGTTGACATCTATATCCATAAAATCCAGATTCATTCCAATCTTTTTTCTTTGGATTACAAAAAGAACAATTTTGATCTGTCATTGTATTTCACTTATTCCTTTCTTCTTATTTTAATTATCAAATAAATCTGATAATTGTTTAGATAATTTTAAATGATTTTTGAGATATTTAATTTGAATATCTAAACATTCTATTAAAAATTCAAAAAAATCGTTATCTATTTCAGTTTCCATTTTTAAAATTCCTGATCTAATTCATTTATACCACAAATTTTAAGTTGATCTTCTATTAAAAAATCTTCATCTGAGTTAATATTCATTAATAAGCATTTAGATTTTCCATCATCTAAATATATATAATAGGGGCATAACTTAGTTTTAATTCTAATTCCATGTTTATTATCTTTTATAATTTCTTTTATTGTATAACAATAATCACCATAAGGAATATTTTTTAAATTAGATTCATTTTTAGAAGACATGCTTAACACCTTTCTTCTTTCTTAGGGCCAAGTATTTTTTCAGAATACTTCATAGTAACTTCCTTCATAGCATTTATAATTGTTCTATCTTGTTCCAATATATCTCTAAAATAAGCTCTTAATGAATCTATATCTTCATCTATTGAAGGATCTTTAGTTAATGGTACACCTACAGAAAATATACAATTAAAATCATGATTGATTAAAGTATTAAACCATTTTACTGTGATAGTCTTTTTTTCTAAATCTATTATGTCATTTGTAAATTCTTTATAAGATTGATTACCATCTATGATTTCATTATAAACATGATGTATTAATTCATGATCTGGACTCCTTAAAAATTCTCTCCAATCCTTTTTAATTAAATCAGATGGTCTATCATATCCTAAAATCTTAGATAAATGATAATTAATAATCTTGATTTCTAAATTCCTATCTAACATTACAACAAATAAATTAGAATAATCTAATAATTTCCAAATTTCACTTTGTATTTTTTCAACCTCTGAATATGTAAATTTAGAAATTTTTGGGATTTTTAATAATGTTTTAATTCGATTTATAAATATAAATTCATTAAATATTTCTTCATTAATAAAATCATAAATTGTTTCTGAATATTCTTTTGTTATAAATGATATTTTGTTTAAATCATAATTATTATTAATAAAAAATAAATATGGTGTAGTAGTTTTGTGATTAATTTTTATTAATCCTTCTTTTAATAATTCTAATCTATGATCCTCAAAAATTATATCAATTATGATTAAATCTGCTAATATTAAATATGAATCCTTTGGAATTTTTTCCCTTCCTGAAAATGTTTTAACTTCAACATTATTTAAATTAGATAAAATGATGTTTTTTAATCTATTTTCGAATTCTTTGTTCTCATGTGATAAATAAATTAAATATGACTTATTTCCCGGAAGACTATCCATGTTTACCCCTTAAAATCTTTTATTAATTCTTGATCTTTATTATTACTCGATTTATCTCTTATGTTTTTAATTGGTAATACTTTGAAATTTTTCTTACTCCCAAATATTACCCCAAAATTAAAGATAAATGATCTATCCTTTCTATCTTCACCTGATATTAATAAAATATAATCAGAGTTATATATATATTCCCTTTCAAATGTGTAATAATCTATATCTAAACTAAAACTTTGTTTATTTTTTCTATATTCATATAATGGAACATATACAATATAGTTTGCGTTCTCAAGCTGTTCCTTGACGTAATCTATTTCATTTTCATATAGTAAATCCCCTATGATGCAAATTTTCATTATCCATATCCCCCATTAACCCCCAATATGAGATTTGAATAGTGTGTATAAAGCATGATACTTATCAGCAAATGATATGGCCAAACCTATAATTGATATAATTAATCCACCCATAGCTACAAATGCCAAATATATTTTGTTAGATATTTTCCCGTGGTCATTTCTTAAATTAGTAGATGTAATGTCAATCTTGTTGTCTATCTTGGCACAATTAAAATTGATTTTAGAAGATTCTGTATCTACTTTAGTTGTTAAGTTTGTTTCCAATAAATTGATTTCATTTCCTATTTTTGAAAATGTAGTGTTTAAATCATGACTTAATTTAATATGATTCTCTGATAATATCTTTGAGCACATAGTTAATTTTTCAATTAATTCATCAACAGATTTACATAATGAGTGCTGCTTCTCAATAGTCTGAGCATTCATTACCATTATTTGTTTCTGCTGTTCTAATAACGTCGTGTTTAATTGAACATTGTTTTTATATGATTCCATTAAAATAAATAAATCATTTTTACTTAATTCATCACCCATCTTTTTAGTCTACCCCCCATAGAACAATTAGTTCTATTAGTCATTAAAAATCTTACTTGAACCTATAGATGTTTTCCTATTGTATAAGTCATTTAATCTGTTTCCTAATAATTCAGTGTTACTATTTAATAAATAATTATTTAACCTAGATTCAATTACTTTAATGTTTTCCTGTAGTTTATATAAAGATTCCAATAAATATAATTCAGACGGATCAGGATCGTTAGTGGATTCCAATATTTCTATTAAAGTATCAAGAGTACCAACCTTTCTCAAATTATTAGATATTTCCTTTAATAAATGTCTGGATAATCTTGTCATTGAAAAATCCTTTGATGTCGAATCCTGATTCTTCATTTTGTTGAAATCTCCTATCTATTTTGTTGATATTTAAAAAATATTTTTGTTTTGTTTTTATAGAGAAAAAGATAAATACCCATCTATATATGCCGCGTTTTCCAAAATAAAATATATGAAATCCGCCGTCTCTATAAACGGATATTTAATTTGATGTATTACTGACTGGATAGTATCTCAAATTTAAATTTTGTTCTATGTTATAATAGAGATCGAAATTTTTTAGTTTTTATGATTCTTTTTTCGTCAACAAATGCTTTATTTTACTAAATATTATTTCCGGATTTAAGAATAAATTTGGATCATATTGACAAGCTTCCCATATATCAAATTGATTTTTTCTAAGGCAATTTCTATCTTTTAAAATATTTAAATTTTCAGGATATCCAAAAATATCTGGATCTGATGGTCCCCATATTACTACCCCTTTCTTTCCAATATAATGTGCCATATGATGAAAAAAATTATCAATTGATATCCAAAATGTGCACTTTTTAACAAGCTCATGAAGATCTTTTAATTTTAAATTTTTTCTAAAATCAGGCACTAGTTGTTTTTCATCAATAGTACCAACTTGAATAATAGTTTCGGATTTTAATAATAAACTAATTAATTCTTTCCAATATGGATAATTTTTTGGATTCATTTTTCCATTTTCTAGTTTTTTAGAATAAGGACTGATTATAATCATTTATATGCCTCCATTCCCAAATTAATATCTTCTAGCCCAATATATCTTAAAGCAGGAACTACTTCAATATTTCTATAATTACAATTTTCTAATGTCCATTTTAATTGTGTTTCCGTATATAAGAATTTATGAAATTGACCCGAAATCCAAGGACATGAAAAAAAATGAGAGTACATACCAATTCTTTCACTTTCTGTAGCATTTATAAATTTTTTACAACTATTTAATAAATTTGGAGTTTCTATATGTAATTTTCCATTTACTTTTAAAACCCTATACCATTCTTTTAAAACATCAAATGCTTCATAAAAATCAAAATGTTCGATTAAATGAATGGCTAAAATTTCATCTGCAGTATTGGAATCAAAAGGTAATTTTTTAGCATCACATTTTATATCCGCTGCTTCATTATATAAATCACAATTTGTATAATCTTTAAGAATCATATCACCACAACCTAAATGTAATCTCATATTTAATTCACCTCATACATATGTTCATATGCTTCAACAATGCTTTTTTCCCATTTATTGTCTATCATCCATTTATAAATATTATCTGAATTTACATTTAATAAGCTATCAATACTAACTAAAGTTATATCAGGATGATTTTCAAAAACTTCTGGATAACAAACCCCAATAATTAAATGTTTCCATTTTTCTTTTAATTTTGGTAAAATATTAAGAAATGCATAGTGGTCACCCAATCCACAATTTAACATAATTGTTTTATAACCCCAATCATTCATCTTAGTTGTAAATATTTCTTCATCATGTTTATAAAACCATTTTGAATTATGACTTCTTATTCCAGTAGTTTTTTGTTTTAAATGATATGTTATAATATTTTGATCAACAATTAATTTATAACCTTTTTTATAAAGTTCATGAGAAAAAAGTGTTTCTTCTCTATGTGCAACCGGGGATAAATTTAAACAATAATCTACAATATTAGACCTATATAAGAAACTGCTATGTAAATGTTGAACCTCCACTATTTGATTTCCAAAAGTCCATTGAATATTTGGTTTTGAATATATATCTTTTAATTTACCAGAACCTTCTTCATTTATATTCATACCGGGTGTGATTATTAATCCACCAACTGCGCCAACATCATCATTCATATGTGATAATAATTTCTCTAGTGTATCTGGTAATGCAATTTCATCATCATCTAGTCTCCATACATATTGATATTCTCCTTTATTTACAATTTGATGACCATGATGTTGACCTTGTTTTAACCCAAAAATAACTGTCCATTTAATTTTATAAAAATCTAATAGTTCAAACAAATATTGGTATGTTTCTATTTCCCTTAAATCTATTCGATCTTCATCAGTATTGTCATCATAAATTACTAACATCGCTGGTTTAACTGTTTGCATAATAACAGATTGTATAGCTAAAGATAATGTACTATTATATCGATTTTTAGTACAAATATTACAAACAACATTCTTGCCAGATGGTGGTAATATTTTGTTATTTAATATCATGCTATCTTTATTATATCTTTCTTCTAGGATTTTTTGATCTGCTTTTATAATTTTGTTCCATTCTTCCAAACCATAAAAATTATGAACAGTTGCTTCAGCCTGATGCCAAAGTGGAAAAGTTCCGCTGCAAAAACTTTCTCCATTAAATTTTAAATCTTCCCCACTTGGAACTTGTTGAATTTTATAACCATATCTTCGAAGTTTTAAACAAAAATCAATATCCACTCCACATTTTAATGTTTCGTCTAATAAACCTATTTTCTTAAAAAGATCATTTTTAATTAATGCACAGAAAAATAAAATAAATCCATATTCGCTATCCTCATTACTTAATGATAATCCATATTTCCCCAACCTTGGATTCATTCTAAATGGTCCGGTACAACCCATCAAATGATCAGAAAATGGTTTTAATAAGCAATCAATCCAATAATTTTTTTCTGAAGGTAACACTTCACAATCATCATTTAATAACAAAACAAATTTCCCATTAGATATTTTAATTCCTTCATTTAAAGCTCTTACTACCCCTAATGGTTTATCAAACCATTTATAAGAAATTGGAATTCCATTATTAAATAATTCATCTACATAATCTTTTAATTTAGAATCTGCTCCATTTGCAACAATAATTATTTCTTTATCATCTAAGTTTGTAAAAGTAATTATAGATTTTACACATTTCTCTATTAATTCTAATGTCATAGTTGGTATTATAATACTAACATTTATCTTTTTCATTTTATTTTTCATTTTATTCTCCATTCCTTTTTTCATAGTTTTGTAGTTGTCCTCTCATTTTTCTTTTTTTAATCCATGTTCTAAATTCAATTTCTAATTTTCTAAATTCTTCTTTTGTTAACCATTTAGTATCTGTTGTCATTCCTCCTGTTCCATCTTTTGAAACTTGATAGAATTGATCATAATTTGTTTCTATATTAATTACTCCATATTTTTCTGGATTATTCCATATATCAGTACCAGGATATGGTACAAAAGTAGAACAAAAATATTGATCTGGATCTGAATTAATAATAAACTGTTTTGTTTCCTCAAGAGTATTCTGAGTTTCTCCTGGAAAACCAAGAATAAAAAAAGCCCTAGATGTTAATCCCGCTTGTTTTGCCCATTCTATTACATTATAATTATCTTGAACAGAAACTTGTTTATTCATTCTGTTTAAAATATATTGACTTCCAGATTCTATTCCCCAAGAAATATCCGTACATCCACTCTCTGCTAATTTTTCATATATTTCTTTTGTGTCTACCCCTGCTCTCCCCATACATCTAAATTTAATGTTTAAAGGTTTTATATTATCTAGTATTTTAAATAATCTTTTTTTATTTAAAGTAAAAATATCATCTTGAAAATTTATTCTATCAATTCCAAATTTATTTTTTATTGTTTTTATTTGAGATATAATTATTTCTGGTTTTGCAAATTTTACTTTATATCCTAATTGTTTATGCATATGTTCTAAACCGCAATAAGAACAATGATATGGGCAGCCTCTCGAAGTTAAAATTGGAAGTGATATTTTATTTGCTATTTTTCTATTATAGGTTTTTGGGTTTATTATATCATATGATGGAAAATTAAAATAATTATCTGGTTCTTTTCCAATAATTATATGATTTTTTTCTTTTTCTGTAATAATATTTTTTAACGCTACTTCACCATATCCTATTACAACATGGTCAACATATGAAAAATCATTAGGACATGCTGTAGGATGTGCCCCACCAACAATAATTTTAGAAGATGGATTTATTATTTTACATTTTTGAATTATTTCTTTTGTAATAGAAAGGGATGTTATATAAACAGTAATACCATAAAAATCAGCGAATGGAATTTTTTGGCTTTGTATGTTTTTTTTACCAGATAAATCTAAGATGTCAACTTCTATAATATTATTTTTTCTTAAATAAGATGATAATTGTAACAAACCAAGTGGTGGATCCAAACGATCATCTGTTGAGTTTAAATGAGGCGGATGAATTAACAATATTTTTTTCACTATTTAAAAAACCTTTCTATTTATATATTGTTCTACTTAGTTTTTAAAATATCTATTTTCCAATTATTTAGATTATTCATATGAGTTAATATATCCTTTGTTATTTTATAAATTCTTTCTCTATCTTCTAATCCATTTAATCCACCGTTAATCAGTTTTGTAATTTTAATGAAATCTTCTTTGTCCGCATATGTATTTAAATTATTAGTATTCCAGTACCATCCAGCACTCAATGTAGCACCCTCTGGAGTTTCTAACCATTCCCCAATATTAGATAGTTTCTTATCAAATTCCTCTGATAGTAAAGTATAATTATTCTTTCCTGTTATTTGTATTAAACCTCTTCCTCTATATCTCCACCCATCCCCACTATTTTCATCACCGTTTCCCATTCTATTAGCATATACTCTATTTGCAATCTTTTCTGGTTTTCTTTCATATTCATATGCTAAATCCCCAGGAAAATATTTTTTGAATACTGTTTGTAATGCTTTTGCAGAATAATTTAAATTTTCTCGAATTGTTGTTAATTCTGCTGATTCATGACCAACTTGTCCTATAAATGCTGATTGTCTTAATATAGTATTAATCTTGTATATATCAAATGTATTGTTTATATGTATAATATAGCTTTCCAATATTGTTTTGTTTGTTTTTGGAAATATCTTTATTAATTGTTCCAAATCCATTTCTGTTTCAATCCCATTTTGTTTATCATTATGATTATCATGAATAATTGTAATTGTCTTTTGATTTTGTAAAAATTTATCTTTAAAATTAAATAAGAATTCTAAAAATTTTTTAATCATATAGAATATCCTTTACAATGATACTGAATTTTCATTTGATTTTTCTATTTCTTTTTCAACTAAAATTTTTAGATATTCTTTTAAACTTTCCCAACAATCATTTTCATTAGCTTTAGGATCAATATCTTTCTGATATATATTATTAGAAGGTGTTGACCATTCTTTCCCATCTTTACTAATCAAATGATAATTTCCTTTTGTTTTTCCAGGAATATATATAAAATGACTATTGTAATGTTTTGTTCTTGACATAATAATATCATCTTTTTTATTCTTTAAATCATCATTAAAACAATAACCATCAACTAGTTGTATTTTGAAATAATATACAGGGATTTCCCAATCTCCTCCTGCATAACATAATTCACATTTAAATTTACATTTAACATAATCCCATTTGCTTTGAGGAATAACTATTTCTCTTTGAATTTTATTAGAATCATTATTTTCTAAATCAAAATGAATTTTAAATTTTTTCATTCCATCTTGTAAAAGTTCTGTCCATTTATCTTTTATAAGATTAGTGAAAGAAAAGAATTCTTTATCGTATTCATATAATGATTCTAATTTTTCAAAAATGATTTTAGATTTTTTATCCATTTGTTATTATTTTCCTTTTCTTTAAAAACTTTTAAAAATATATTTGTCTTTCTAATTTTTTAACTTGTTTTTCTAATGTAAATATTCTTCTTTTTAAATATTCTGATTCATCATGTTTCATAATCGGAGTATATATACCAAACATAAATTTAAAAAATTTATACCAAAAATCAAAATAATCTATCATATTTATTTTCATACAATTAAATGTACTAATTCCTCCGAATTTAATTATTGTTTTTTGTCTATATTTATAATTTGTTCATATTTTATATTCTCTTCTATTATAGGATTCATATATTTTTGTTTATCATTTTTGATCCATTTATAAAAATGTATGTATCTGGGTTACTGTTTGTTATAGATTCGTGATGAGATTGTCTCCAAATTAATTCTGTTTGTCCTATTAAACAATCACTAGTTAGAAATCTTCCTTCCAATATGATTTTTCCCTCATGAACTAATCTGTGGCAATTTGGACATAATTCACATTTGTTATAAGGTTTATTAGAACCACCTAAACTTCTAGATTGTATGTGATGTATATCAGTTACTAATTTTAATCCGCATATTTCACATTTATTTTGTTTCATTTTTTAAAGTATTTTATATTTGATGGTAAAATAGTTTCGTCCGGTAAATTCTCATCCAATGTTACAGAAGAAATAAAATAGTTTTCGTTTCTACATGCAGATGTAGCGTTTTCCTTACTAGAAAATATTCCTTGAAATTCCCATATTACATTTGGAAATTTACCTTTCTTGTATTGTCCAACTAAAAATAATTCCATCTAGATTGTTTCCTTTCTATGAGTTATAATGTATTCTACTTTTCTTAATATGCTCATAACATTATCTGTATTATTTATCTTAGAATTACGATTATATTGTCCCCTCCCAAAATCCATATACATCCCCAGGATTCCATGCTGCCTCTTTATCATGAGATGCAATCCTATGTTTAGATGTTAATATTGCATCGTATTCTATAGGATTGACTTTTTTAAGATGAGGACTGTGACCTAACCCGAATTGAAAATATGTCTTTTTAGTGAATCTTATACTAAATGCTATGTAAGGAAGTGGAATAAATCGTTTAATAGATAATACTATCTGAAAAAATATAAAGGCATTACAAAATTTTGTCCAGAATTGATTCCAAATTCTTATATCCAATAATGTCCATTTTTTTCTTTTCAATATCCATTTTCTTTTATCACCCATTGGTACATCCCAGTATGTATTCGAATATATCACAACATTATCTTTTTTACCTTCTTCAACATAATCATCTACTTTATCTGATTGAAAATATTTATAACCAATACGAAGATTAATCAATGATATAGCTTTAACATCTTTAATAACAAATGGAAAGCAAGTGGATCTTAATACTATTGCTGGATTACGAACAAAGTCTTCTAAATTAATTGATTCACCATAAATATATGTCTCAAACCATTTCCACTTTCTACATATATCAATTAATTTTTGAAACCATTTCCAATTCCATATTTCCATACTATTTATTTCCTTTTTTAAAATTTTTTAATTTAAATCATGATGATTATTTCTTTTTTTATAAGTTTCCTTTTCTTATTAATTTGTCTATAAACAATTCCAAGATAAAGAAAATTCTTGTAGAAATGTTCACTTTAAAAATTTCTTCATAAAAAATAAAAACCAAGAATTATTTCTATTACCAAATGTAATAGTGCCAGAAGTAGTAAACATCGCTATTGAATATTCACCATTCTCAGTGATAGTATTGCCAGATCCTGTTATTAAACATTTCCCAAATTCAGACGTTATCCATCGTAAAAAGACAATTCCTGATCCTCCTGTAGCATAAGAACCGCCGCCGCCGCCAGTCGCACTTGCTCCAGGATTATAAGCGGACCCGCCGCCTTTACTAGCACCACCCTCCCCTAGAAGACCGCCGCCGCCGCCACCACCGCCATAATCCCATGGTGTCGACATCCAGTAATTTGTTAATCCTTGACCACCTTGACCACCTATTCCGCTTACATATGGAGTTTTAGCACCAGCACCACCTATTCCGCCGCCGCCGCCGCCAGCCGCCCAGTCTCCATCCCCTCCATCATACCCCTGATTTCCCACACCTGCTGATGCATAAGAACCGCCGCCGCCGCCACATCCACCATTATTTCCCTTTCCATATACATCCTTTCCACCAGCACCACCCCCATTAGCGGTATATCCAAAAGCCAAAGAATTACCCCCGTTTGCACCTATACTCCCACCGCCTCCTATAATAATATTATAAGTAGTTCTAGTAAAAACAGAATATTCTACATCAATATGCCCTCCGGCACCACCACCCCCATTATATCCTTTATTCCAACTACTAGCACCGCCTCCGCCGCCTCCACCAATCATTCTAATTTCTATCATCGCCATTATTTATTACCATCCTTTTTTAATGTTTCCATTGTTTCAAAATATTTAGATGATTCTACCCATTTTTGATTTTCTTCATCCCAATAAAAATCACCTTCGGAAGGTTTATCTTTTGGTGCTTTCCATTCTCCGGTTTTCTCATCCATAATCCAACTTTGAAATGGTTTTATATGAATAAATGCATCTATGTTTGCATCATATTTCCCGCCAATTTGTGCATATCGTTGACGAAAATTATTATTATATGATGTTTGCACCCATTTTGTATTTTTACCTAAAAGATTTTGACAAAAAGAAATCCCGGTCGCTTCATCTTCTTTGTCATTTAATAAACAATCTTCATTACCAACAACAATAATATTAATAACATTATTATCATCATCCAACATTGCAAAATGTGCCATATTATCACACTCCTTCACATTTATTTATTATTTCCTTCCATGAGAATGTATTTCAATTTTCTGAACCCGAATATACACAACCCCATTTATCACGATAAAAAAATATTATTGCCAATTCTTTATTTACAGTAGTTATAGTTGGTAATGTTTCTAGATAAGATTCAAAACTATTTCCCCAATTAATACTTCTCATTATACCATCATCTTTAATTCTATATAATAACATATCTCCTGGGCTAGGAGTTCCACTTAAATTTTCAGACATATCACTTATATTAACTCCTAGATCTAATATTGTAACAATATCAATATTATCAGTATTTAAAGTTGGATAAGGATCTGTTGGAACTGCAACTGTTGTTATAGTTATCATCTCCTTTAATGCAATAAAATTTTCTCTAATTTCTGATGATGCTAAAGGGGTCCCGCTAGCCGGTCTTGTTTCATCAAATGTTGCCATATTACTACTCTCCTTTTTATAATTATTAAAAATTACTGTACTATTAAAAAATTCTTTTTTATATTGTTTTTTATCAATATCTTCTATTTTTATTACGTTATTTATATAATTTCATTTATTTGTTCTATTGTGAATTATTAATCAATAGGTTATTAAAATTTATTAAAAAATGGTGATAAACATAAACCTATATCAAATGGTTTTGCACATAATGTTGTTATTTTTTGACCAACTGCTGCTTTAGCGGGAATAAAATATATGTCACCATTTGGTGATAATACTCCTCCACCATAAGCACCAGTTGTTGTATATGCCAAACTATATGTACTAACAATTCCATTTACATCTATTTTTTGTCCTCTGTTTGCACTATAAGGAATAAAATGTATATCACCGTTTGGCGCTAATACCCCACCGATATAAGCCTCTGATGTTGTATATAACAAATTATATGTAGTAACATTACCATTAATATCTATTTTTTGCCCTACTGTTGCATTATAAGGAATAAGTTGTATATCTCCATTTGGTGCTAATATGCCTCCAATATAACAGAGCGATCCTGTATGGATTAAACTATATGTACTAACAATGCCATTAATATCTATTTTTTGTCCTCTATTTGCATTAGTGGGAATAAAATGTATATCTCCATTTGCTGCTAATACTGCACCATAATAAGACTCTGATGTTGTATATACCAAACTGTATGTACTAATATTACCGTTTATATCTATTTTTTGTCCTCTATTTGCTTTAGCAGGAATAAAATGTATATCACCATTTGACGCTAATACTCCGCCAAAATAAGCACCAGATGTTGTATATGCCAAACTATATGTACTAACATTACCATTTATATTAATTTTTTGGCCTACTGGCGCATTATAAGGAATGAAATGTATATCACCGTTTGGTGCTAATATGCCCCCAGCATAAATCTTTTCTGGGGAACCAAATACATCATTTTTATAATATACCAAATTATATGTACTAACTTTACCATTTATATCTATTTTTTGTCCTGCTCTTGCTTGATATGGAATAAAATATATATCACCATTTGATGTTAATATACCTCCCATCTGAAGAGATAGTCGAGAAGTATATATATCTTTATGGGCTGTGTATACTAAACTATACGTACTAACTAATTCAGTATTAAATAATCTTCCAGCTTCAATACTTTTATGAATCATAATTTGCATTTGTTTAAAACTATTTAAATTAACTGATGAATTAGTCATATTAAGAACATTGCCTGTTCCAGCATTTATCCCATATACATATGTCGATTTATCTGCCATTATTAATCAGCCTCAAGTAGATAATAATTTTTTTGCTTCATCAAATGTTATATTTAAATTATATTTTTCACATAAAAATTGTGCCATCCTATCTGGATTAGCACCGCATTCAATTTGTTTTTTATATGCTTCAACTTCTGATTTTAATCTGTATTTTTTTGAAATTAAATAAAGCATGCAAAATAAAGGATTATTCCAAAATTGTTTAACATGTACTTTTTCATGTTCCAAAAGACATTTATCATTTTTATAATCCTCATTTATAATAATGATAAATCCTAAAGTTATACCTGCAAATCCTTTTATTATTTTTCTTTTAGTGTAAAATAGTAAATACATTTTTATATTCCGTCCTTAAAATTTATTAAAAAATGGTGAACAACATATAGCCTTACTAAAGGGGACAGCAGGAAATGTTGATATTTTTTGACCAACTGCTGCTTGACAAGGAATAAAATGTATATCACCGTTTGGTGCTAATACTCCCCCAACATAAGCAAAAGATGTTGTATGTACTAAATCATATGTACTAACAATCCCATTTATATCTACTTTTTGTCCAACTTCTGCATAATTAGGAATAAAATGTATATCTCCATTTGGCGCTAATACTCCCCCAGCATAAGCATAAGATGTAGTATATACCAAACTATATGTGCTAACATTACCGTTTATATCTAATTTTTGACCTCTATTTGCATAATAAGGAATAAAATGTATATCTCCGTTTGGTGCTAATACTCCTCCTCGATAATTGGAAAACCTTGTATATATCAAACTATATGTGCTAACATTACCATTTATATCTATTTTTTGTCCTACTGATGCATTCCATGGAACAAAATGTATGTCACCATTTGGTGCTAATACTCCACCTAAATAAACATTACTTATTGTATATACTAAATCATATGTACTAACAATTCCATTTATATCTACTTTTTGACCTCTATTTGCAAAATTAGGAATAAAATGTATCTCACCGTTTGACATTAATACACCTCCAGCATAAGCACCAGATGTTGTATACACCAAACTATATGTACTAACAATTCCATTTATATCTACTTTTTGTCCTATTTTTGCATTATAAGGAATAAAATGTATATCACCGTTCGGCGCTAATACTCCACCGAAATAAGCAAAAGATCTTGTATATACCAAAGTATATGTACTAACATTACCGTTAATATCTATTTTTTGTCCTACTGGTGCATCATATGGAATAAAATGTATATCACCGTTTGACGCTAATACCCCTCCACCATAAGCATAATAACCATCTTCTGTATATACCAATCCATATGTGCTAACAACATCCCTAGAAAATGTTCTCCCACCTTTTATACTTTTATTCAATAATACTTGAAATTTTTTAAACTCATTTACATTCAAACTATTATCATTGGCGGTAACTATTTTACCAGTTCCGGAT
>Ga0265293_10003540_pt1 | contig 28887 bp, 28 predicted proteins | sample Munlanlewell138R_FD_192505 | JGI IMG/M metagenome (GOLD analysis project Ga0265293, IMG submission 192505) | Leachate microbial communities from a municipal landfill in Southern Ontario, Canada - Leachate well 138R | ecosystem: Engineered > Solid waste > Landfill > Unclassified | place: Canada... | reverse complement strand
GGCGCGCCGGCGCCCACTACCGTGAGGATCGCCGCCAGTACCCCGGCCCCCGCCGCCCGCCACCGCATCCGTGCAGTTCAGCCGGGCCGGCCGCGATCCCGCCAGTGCCGCGGGCCCCGGTTGTGGACCGCGATGGCGCTGTGGACGGAGCACCCCGTCAGACGGTGTAAACTCGCTTCCGCAGCTCGCTTGCGCGGGCTGACTTCGCGCGTCTGCATAACGGGCCTGTTCCCTTGGGCCTGTGCCTGCTGCCGGGCGGTCCCGCTCCCGAGCGGGTCCGGCAGCAAAGCGGTCGCCAGGGTCCGGCTCACCCGATGCCGGACGACAACCGATTTCTAGAAGGACATGGGCTCACTATGGCTGTCGTAACAATGAAGCAGCTGCTTGACAGCGGCGCGCACTTCGGGCATCAGACCCGTCGTTGGAACCCCAAGATGAAGCGGTTCATCTTCACCGACCGCAACGGCATCTACATCATCGACCTGCAGCAGACGCTGACCTACATCGACCAGGCCTACGAGTTCGTCAAGGAGACCGTCGCCCACGGTGGCTCCGTGCTGTTCGTCGGCACCAAGAAGCAGGCCCAGGAGTCGATCGCGGCGGAGGCGACCCGAGTCGGCATGCCGTACGTGAACCAGCGCTGGCTGGGCGGCATGCTCACCAACTTCTCCACCGTGCACAAGCGTCTGCAGCGGCTCAAGGAACTCGAGTCCATGGAGCAGACCGGTGGCTTCGAGGGTCGCACCAAGAAGGAAATCTTGATGCTGACCCGCGAGAAGAACAAGCTCGAGCGCAGCCTCGGCGGTATCCGGGACATGCAGAAGGTCCCGTCGGCGATCTGGGTCGTCGACACCAACAAGGAGCACCTCGCCGTCAGCGAGGCCATCAAGCTGGGCATCCCGGTCATCGCGATCCTGGACACCAACTGCGATCCCGACCAGGTCAACTACCCGATCCCGGGTAACGACGACGCGATCCGCTCGGCCGCCCTGCTGACCAAGGTCATCGCCTCCGCGGTGGCCGAGGGCCTGCAGGCCCGCGCCGGCGCGAGTGCCGGCGACGGCAAGCCGGCCGCCGCCGGGGAGCCCCTGGCCGAATGGGAGCAGGAACTGCTCGCCTCGGCGACCGCGGCTCCCGCCGACGGTGCGCCCGCCGCGGCAACCCCCACCGAAACCCCCACCGACGCTTCGTAATTTCTTCAGGAGAAGGCGTACATGGCTAACTACACCGCTGCCGACGTCAAGCGACTTCGGGAGCTGACCGGCGCTGGCATGCTCGACTGCAAGAACGCGCTGGCCGAGAGCGACGGCGATTTCGACAAGGCCGTCGAGGTACTGCGCATCAAGGGCGCCAAGGACGTCGGCAAGCGCGCGGAGCGCGCGACCGCCGAGGGCCTGGTCGCCGCCAAGGACGGCGCGCTCATCGAGCTGAACTCGGAGACCGACTTCGTCGCGAAGAACGCCGAGTTCCAGGACCTGGCCGCCAAGATCGTGGACGCGGCGGTCGCCGCCAAGGCCGGCGATGTGGAAGCGCTCAAGGCCGCGACCATCGCGGACGGCACGACCGTCGAGCAGGCCGTCGCGGACCTGTCGGCCAAGATCGGCGAGAAGCTCGAGCTGCGTCGCGCCGTCTACTTCGACGGCACGGTCGAGACCTACCTGCACAAGCGGTCCGCGGACCTGCCCCCGGCCGTCGGCGTGCTCGTCGAGTACACCGGCGCGGACGGCTCGGAGGCCGCGCACACCGCCGCGCTGCAGATCGCCGCGCTCAAGGCCCGCTACCTCACCCGCGACGACGTCCCGGAGGAGATCGTGGCCAGCGAGCGTCGCATCGCCGAGGAGACCGCCAAGGCCGAGGGCAAGCCCGAGCAGGCGCTGCCCAAGATCGTCGAGGGTCGCGTCAACGGCTTCTACAAGGACGCCGTGCTGCTCGAGCAGCCGTCGGTGTCCGACAACAAGAAGACCGTCAAGGCCCTGCTCGACGAGGCCGGCGTGACCATCACCCGGTTCGTCCGGTTCGAGGTCGGCCAGGCCTGAGATTTGAGCGGCGCACCAACCGCTCACCCGTAAAACCCCGCGCCATGCCGGCGACCCCGGCGGCGCGGGGTTTTGCCTTTTGTCTTTGCTAGCGTCGAGCAATGACTCACGTGCATGCCTTCGGTGACGACGCGCTCGGCGACCTGGATGCGGTGGGGGTGGCCGAGGCGCTGCGCGCGGGCACGGTCTCGCGGGCCGAGGTGACCGAGGCGGCGATCGAGCGCACCGAGCGGGTCAACCCGACGCTGAACGCGTTGGCGCTGGAATGCTTTGAGCGCGCGCGGGATCGCGCCGCGCTGCCGTTCGGCGGATTCTTCGACGGGGTGCCCTCGGCGCTCAAGGACAACTCGGATGTGGCGGGGCTGCCCACGATGAAGGGCGCCGACGCCTGGCAGCCGTTCCCCGCCGCCGCCGACGGCGCCTTCAGCCGGCTGTTCTTCGCCACCGGCCTCAACATCGTGGGCAAGACCCAGATGTCGGAGTTCGGTTTCAGCGCCGCCGCCGAACATCCCCGCCTGGGCCCGGTGCGCAACCCGTGGGATCCGCGCTACACCGCCGGGGCGTCGTCGTCGGGATCGGCCGCGCTGGTCGCGGCCGGGGCGTTGCCGATCGCGCACGCCAACGACGGCGGCGGGTCCATCCGGATCCCGGCCGCCTGCAACGGGATCGTCGGCCTCAAGCCGTCCCGCGGTCGGCTGCCGCTGGAGGCCGAGCACGGCGAGATGCCGATCCGGATCGTCGCCAACGGCGTGCTGACCCGCTCGGTGCGCGACACCGCCGCGTTCTACCGGGAAGCCGAACGGGCCTGGCACAACCGCAAGCTGCCGGTCATCGGTGACGTCACCGGGCCCGGACGGCAGCGGCTGCGGATCGCGGTGGCCACCCGGTCGATCCGCCGCGAGAGCGCGCCGGAGGTGCGGGAGGCGACGCTGAAGACGGCGGCACTGCTGGAGAACCTCGGGCATCACGTCGAACAGCTCGAGGAACTGCCGGTGCGGCCGTCGTTCGTCGAGGATTTCGTGCTCTACTGGGCGCTGCTGTCCATGGCGCTGGTGCGCGGAGGCCGCAAGCGCTTCGGCGCGACGTTCGACCGGTCCCGCCTGGACAACCTGTCGCTCGGGCTGGACCGCCACGCCGGGCGCAACCTGCACCGCATGCCGGCGGCGATCGCCCGGCTGGCCACCACCCGGCGCAGCCTGGCCACGCTGACCCGACGGTTCGACGTGGTGCTGATGCCGACGGTGGCGCACGAGACCCCGCTGATCGGTCACCTGGATCCGATGGCCGATTACGAGCAGGTCCTGGACCGCCTGATCGACTGGGTGGCGTTCACCCCGCTGCACAACATCACCGGCGACCCGGCGATCTCGCTGCCGCTGGCCCAATCGAGCACCGGCGCGCCGATCGGGATGATGTTCAGCGCCCCGACCGGGCAGGAGGCCCGGCTGCTCGAACTGGCCTACGAGGTGGAGGCCGCCGCGCCGTTCGCGCGCATTCAGGACCGCTGAGCCGCCGCCGATGCGGTCAGGTCCAGCACGCTGTCGGCCAGCGCGGTGAGCAGCGTCGGCGTGTGACTGACCACGACGACCGCGGCGTCCTCGGACAGCTGCGCCAGCAGCTGCGTGATGTCGTCGGCGGCAATGGGATCCAGCATCGAGGTCGGCTCGTCGCACAGCAGGTAGCGGGGCCGCTGCAGCAGCGCCCGGCCGATACAGGCGCGTTGCAGCTGGCCGTCGCTGACCTGGGCGGGATAGCGGTCCAGCAGCGCGGCATCCAGGCCGACGCGCCGGGCCGCCTCGACGGCCGCGGAACTGTCCTCGCCGCGGATCCGGCTGGGCTCCAGCAGGATCCGCCGCAGCGTCCACCGCGGATTGCAGACCTGCCGCGGGTGCTGGGCGAGCATGGCCACCGCGCCCGGTTCCGGTGCCGGCGCGCCCCCGTAGCGCACCGTGCCGGCGTCGGGTCGGCGCAGGCCGGCCAGCACGCGCAGCAGGGTGGTCTTCCCGCATCCCGACGGCCCGCGCACGCCGAGGGTCTGTCCGGCGCGCACCGTCACGCCGACGTCGCGCAGGACCTCGCGGTCGCCGAAGCGCACGGAGATGTGCTCGGCCTCCAGGGTGCTCATGTCAGGGCCCCGGCGAAGAAGCGGCACACGTAATCGTCGGTGCTGCCGGTCATCTCGGCGACGGGGGCGCGGCGGATGACGGTGCCGGCGCGCATCAGGGCGATGTCGTCGCACACCTGCGCGTCCAGCAGCGCCGGCAGGTCGTGGGTGATGACCAGCACGGCGACCCCCTCGGCGGCCACGTCGGCGAGCAGTTGCCACACCAGCCTCGCGTTGTCGGGGTCCAGCGCGGAGGTCGGCTCGTCGGCGATCAACAGCTCGGGCCGACCGGCCAGCGCCGCGGCGATCGCCGCGCGCTGTGCCATGCCGCCGGACAGCTCGTGCGGGTACAGCGCCGCGGCGCTCGCGGGCAGGTGGGCGGTGGCCAGCCACTGCGCGGCGGTGCGGTCGGAGTCGAGCCGACGGCACACCTGCCGCAGCTGAGTGCCGATAGTGCTGACGGGGGTGAACGACGTCGCCGGGGACTGGGGGACCAGCCCGATGCGGTGCCCGCGCAGCGGGCGCCAGCGCCGCTCGTCGGCCTGCGCGAGGTCGCTGCCGTCGAACAGGATCCTGCCGCGCACCCGCGAACCCGGCGGCAACAGTCCGCACAGCGCCGCGGCCACCAGCGACTTGCCGCAGCCCGACTCGCCGATCAGGGCGGTCACGGTGCCCGCGTTGACGGTCAGTTCGACGTCGCGCAGCGGTTGCACGCTCGGCGCGTGGCGGCCCGGCCGGGTCGCGATGTCCACGGTGAGGTGTTCCACTGCTGCGACGGCGCCCATATCACCACACCTGTCCGGTCGGCGGCGAATTACGTTGCCGCAGTTTGGCTCCCGCGGCCGAGAAGGTCAGCGCGGTCAGGATCAGCGCGGCCGCCGGGAACACCAGCGTCCACCAGGCGCCGAGCAGCACGTCGCCGCGGGCCTGCCCCAGCAGCGTGCCCAGGCTGGCCTGCTCGGGGGACAGGCCCACCCCCAGGAAAGACAGCGTCGACTCGTGCCAGACCGCGTGCGGCAGCAGCATCACCATGGCCACCAGGGCCTGTCCGGCCACCGCGGGCAGCAGGTGCTGCCGGGCGACGAACCAGCGCGAGGCCCCGGCCAGCCGCGAGGTCTGCACCCAGCCGGCGTCGGTGACCGCGAGCAACTCGGCGCGCACCACTCGCGCCACGGCCGGCCAGTGCGTCAGGGCGATCGAGGCGATGATAGCCAGCGGGGCGCCGCGCCACATCGCGGCGATGACGATGCCCAGCACCAGGTGCGGCAGCGCGTTGAAGCCGTCGACCACACGCATCACCAGGGCGTCGAGCCAGCCGCCGATCAGCGCCGACGCGGTGCCGATCAAGGCGCCGAGCACCGTGGCCACCACCGCGCACACCGCGGCGATCAACAGCGAGATCTGCAGCCCCTGCGCGCAGCGCACCAGCAGGTCGTGCCCGAAATGATCGGTACCCAGCGGGTGTCCGGGGCCCGGCGGCTGCAGCGCGGCGGAGAAATCCGCGCCCTGTTCGCCGGCGATCGCCGGGATCGCCACCGCGGCCAGCGCGATCAGGGCCAGGACGCCGAGCGGCCAGGCCACCGACAGGCGACGCGGCAGCGAGCGGGTCCGCGGTTCGACGGTCATGCGCGCATCTCGATCCGGGGGTCCAGGGCCACCGCGGCGGCATCCGACAGTGCCGAGCCCAGCAGCACCGCCAGCGCCGCGCCCACCGTCAGCGCGGCCATCAGCGGGAAGTCCAGGGCCGCGGCCGACTCCACCAGCACCGCGGCGACCCCGGGCCAGCCGAAGACGGTCTCGACGATGGCGGCACCGGCGATCAGCTCCGGCAGCCGGGTGCCCAGCAGGGCCAGCGCCGGCAGCACCGACACCGGGGCGATGTGCGAGCGCAGCAGCGGCCAGCCGTGGACGCCGCGGGCCCGCGCCGCGCGCACGGCATCCGACGAGCAGGCCTCCACCACCGCGGTGCGCGTGCTCAGCAGCAGCCACGGGATCTGCGAGACGGTCAGCGCGATCAATGGCAGCAGGCCGTAGGTCAGCAGACCGTCGACGGTGTACTCACCGCCCGGGGGGCGCGCCCCGGAGGTGGGCAGCCAGCGCAGGCCGACGGCGAACACCGTGACCAGGGCCAGCGACACCACGAACGGCGGCACCGCGGCGAAGGTGACGGCAAACGCCGTGCACAGCTTGTCGACGGGGCCGCGGCGCATCCCGGCCAGCGTGCCCAGGCCGATGGCCAGCGCCGCGGCGATCAGCAGCGCGGTCCCGGATAGCGCGAAGCTGAACGGCATCCGTTCGGCCAGCACGGTGCTCACCGCCTGGGACTGCGTCGAGGACCAGCCGAGGTCCCCGTGCAGTAGGCCGCCGAGCCACTGCCACCACGCTTGCCACCAGGGCTGGTCGACGTCGTAGGCGGCGCGCATCGCCTCGCGCTGTGACGGCGTGGCCGTCTGATATCGGTCGCCGAGGTAGGCGACTAGGGGGTCGAACGGGGACAGCGAGGCCACCGCGAACATCGCCGCCGACACGGCGATCGTCACCGGGACGGCGACGGCCGTGCGCACCGCGAGCAGGCGTCCGGCCGCGCCGAGCCGTTCACCGCGTCGGGTGACGACGCGGTCCGGCGCGGCGAGGTCGGTCAACGCGTCCATGCGTTCAACTGCCACCACGGACCCCACGCGACGCCGTGGGAGTGCGGTTCCAGGATCGGGGCGCTCTGGTTCCAGCCCAGATCGCGGTAGGCGTAGGTGTGATCGAGGAAGGCCAGGAACACGCTCGACGGCTGGCCGACGTAGCCGGCCTGGATCTGGCGGTACAGCTCGTCCTTGGCGTCGCCGTCGGGCAGTTGTCGGGCGGCGTCGAGCAGTTCGTCGAGGCCGGGCGCGGTGAAGTTGCCGGGGTTCGAGTACGGCGAGGAGTCCGGCACCCGGGTGTGCAGGGTGTCGTACACCTGGGCGTCGATGCTGTACGGGGTCGAGCCGCCGCCGAGCAGCACGGCGGAGCGCTCGAAGCTGGTGTCGATCTCGTCCCAGCTGGTGCCGCGGGTCTGCACGGCGATGCCGAGTGGCTTGACCGCCGCCGCGAACGCCACCGCCAGGTCGCGCCGCAGGGTGTCGGCCGCGTTGTAGAGCAGCTCGAACTCGGCCCTGGCGCCGTCCTTTTCGCGGATCCCGCCCGGGCCGGTCCGCCAGCCCGCGGCGTCGAGCACCTCGCCGGCCCGTTCGGGGGCGAAGTCGAAGGTGGCCGCCGAGTTGTAGGCCGGGCCGTACACGTCGGCCACGGGGGTGTGGGCCGGGCGGCCGTGGCCGGCCAGCACGTCGCGGATGACCGCGTCTCGGTCCACGCCCAGGTTCATCGCCAGCCGGGCCTGCGGGTCCGCGGTGAACGGGTTGCCGGCCGGGAACGACACCGCGCGCCAGTCCGCGGACTTGACCGCCACCGTCGACACGTCGTCGGCGTTCAGCGAGTCGATGAGTTTGGGCGGCAGGTTGACGCCGTCGACCTCGCCGGTGCTGATCCGCTGGGCGCGCACGTTGTCGTCGGGGGAGTGGGTGTAGACGATCCGCTGGACCTGCGCCTGCTGACCCCAGTAGTCGTCGCGGGCCACCAGCACCGCCTGGTCGGGGCGCAGGCTGTCGAGCACATAGGGGCCGGTGCCCACGGGCGCGGTGTTGAGCGCCCAGTCCGCGGCCGGGGCGTCCTCGACCTGCTCCGACGGGACGATCCCGGCCAGCAGGTACGGCTCCGGATTGGCGTCGGTGTGCATCGTGACGATCACCGCGCCGGGGCCGTCGGCGTCCACCTGCGCGATGGCCGCGACGTTGGTGGAGATCGCAGAGGCCACCGCGGGGTCCTTCAGGGCCGCATAGGTGGCGACGACGTCGGCCGAGTCGAAGGCGCTGCCGTCGGAGAAGGTGACGTCGCCGCGCAGCGGCAGTCGCCAGCGCCGCGGGCCCACCTGTTCGGGGGCGGCGTCGGCCAGGGCGGGCACCAACTCGGGGATGCGGTCGTCGTTGTCGGCGGCCGGGCGCAGCAGCCCGTCGTACAGCGGTGAAACGCCTTGTTCGCCATAGCCGTTGATCGGGTTGTAGCCACCGAGGTCGTAGCCTTCGGCCAACACGATCTGGTCGGCCGGGGCGTCGTCGGCCGTCGCGCAGCCCGCCGCGAGCAGCCCGGCCGTCGTCGCGAGGATCAGTAGGGTGCGAGGCTGCATGCCTGCCTTCCGCTCATCTGTTCAGGTAGACAGGAGATGTTACCGCCGCCCGGTCGGCCCCGCCGCACGCGCCCCGAGGCCGATTCCCGCCCGGCGATGAGGCAGGATGGTCGGCAGCCGTCCTGGCCTGCCCGGGGTGGCTTCCATGAGGAGTTTCCTGCCAGCCAGATGGGGGGCCGACGATGACCGACGCCGCAGAAATCCGCCCCAAGTACTCGCGAGTCCTGCTCAAGCTGGGCGGCGAGATGTTCGGCGGCGGCGCGGTGGGCCTCGATCCCGACGTGGTCGCCCAGGTGGCCCGCCAGATCGCCGACGTGGTGCGCAGCGGCGTGCAGATGGCCGTCGTGATCGGCGGCGGCAATTTCTTCCGCGGCGCCCAGTTGCAGCAGCGCGGCATGGAGCGGACCCGCTCGGATTACATGGGCATGCTCGGCACCGTGATGAACAGCCTTGCGCTGCAAGACTTCCTGCAGAAGGAGGGCATCGACACCCGGGTGCAGACCGCGATCACCATGGGGCAGGTCGCCGAGCCCTACATCCCGCTGCGCGCGCTGCGGCACCTGGAGAAGGGGCGTGTGGTGATCTTCGGCGCCGGCATGGGGTTGCCGTACTTCTCCACCGACACCACCGCCGCGCAGCGCGCCCTGGAGATCGGCGCCGAGGTGGTGCTGATGGCCAAGGCCGTCGACGGCGTGTACACCGACGACCCGCGCAAGAATCCGGACGCCGAGATGCTGACCGAGATCTCCCATCGCGAGGTCATCGACCGGGGTCTGGGCGTGGCCGATGCCACGGCGTTCTCGCTGTGCATGGACAATGGCATGCCGATCCTGGTGTTCAATCTGCTCACCGATGGCAATATCGCTCGCGCCGTCGCGGGTGAGAAGATCGGAACACTGGTCACGACCTGACTGGGCGGCGGTCAGGGCGAACACGAATTGCGACGGGAGAAGATCGAGCATGATCGACGAGGTGCTCTTCGACGCCGAGGAGAAGATGGAAAAGGCCGTGACGGTGGCGCGTGACGACTTGGCGTCCATCCGAACCGGTCGTGCCAACCCCGGCATGTTCTCCCGCATCAACATCGAGTACTACGGCTCGATGACCCCGATCACCCAGCTGTCGAGCATCAACGTGCCCGAGGCGCGGATGGTGGTGATCAAACCCTACGAGAGCTCGCAGCTGCGCAACATCGAGGACGCCATCCGCAACTCCGACCTGGGGGTCAACCCCACCAACGACGGCAACATCATCCGGGTCTCCATCCCGCAACTCACCGAGGAACGCCGCCGCGATCTGGTCAAGCAGGCCAAGGGCAAGGGCGAGGACGCCAAGGTCTCGATCCGCAACATCCGTCGCAAGGCGATGGAGGAGCTGGCGCGGATCAAGAAGGACGGCGAGGCCGGCGAGGACGAGGTCGGCCGCGCCGAGAAGGACCTCGACAAGACCACGCACACCTACACCAGCCAGATCGACGACCTGGTCAAGTCCAAGGAAGGTGAATTGCTCGAGGTGTGAGAACCTCGGCAATCGTGCACGTGGCAGAGACCGAAACCGGCCAGACCTCCGACGGGCCGTCCCCCAAAGCGTCCCGGGCCGGACGCAACCTTCCCGCGGCGATCGCCGTCGGCGTGCTGCTCGGCGCCTCGCTGATCGCGATCCTGCTGTTCGCGCCGTACGTGTGGATCCCGGTGGTGGCCGTGGCGATCGCGATCGCCACCCACGAGGTGGTCCGCCGGCTACGCGACGGGGGCTACTCGATCCCGGTGCTGCCGCTGCTGATCGGCGGGCAGGCCATGATCTGGCTGACCTGGCCGTTCGGCGCGGCCGGCGCGCTGGGCGCCTTCGGCGGCACGGTCCTGGTGTGCCTGGTCTGGCGGCTGCTGTCCCAAGGTTTCAAGACCGCCCCGCAGAACTATCTGCGCGACGTCGCGGTGACCGTCTTCCTGGCGGCCTGGATCCCGCTGTGCGGCGCGTTCGGCGTGCTGCTGATCTATCCGGACGACGGCTGGGCCCGGGTGTTCTGCCTGCTGCTGCCCGTGGTGTTCTCCGACATCGGCGGCTACACGGCCGGGGTGCTGTTCGGCAAGCACACCATGGTCCCGGCGATCAGCCCCAAGAAGTCCTGGGAGGGCTTCGCCGGGTCGCTGGTGTGCGGCACCGCCGTCGCCGTGTTCGCCGTCGCCGTGCTGGCCGACAAACCGGCCTGGGTGGGCATCCCGCTGGGCATCATGCTCGTCATCACGGGCACCCTCGGGGACCTGGTGGAGTCCCAGGTGAAGCGGGACCTGGGCATCAAGGACATGGGCACCCTGCTGCCCGGCCACGGCGGCATCATGGACCGCATCGACTCGATCCTGCCGTCGGCGGTGGCCACCTGGATCGTGCTGTCCCTGTTGGCTTGAGATTGTTGGCCTGAGCGCCCATCCGGGATACTGGCAGGGATGAAGCAGGAACTGGTCTTCGAGGCGCCGCGCCGTGCCAAGCCTCCGCGGCATTTCGCCGACCTCGACGGGCCGGCCCGCGCCGCGGCGGTCGCGGACCTCGGACTGCCCGCATTCCGCGCCAAACAGCTGGCCAACCAGTACTACGGCCGGCTGGTCGGCGAGCCGCGGCTGATGACCGACCTGCCCGCGGCGCTGCGCGAGCAGGTCGGCGAGGCGCTGTTCCCGGACCTGCTGAGCGCGCTGCGCGAGATCGGTTGCGACGCCGGCGAGACCCGCAAGACCCTGTGGCGCGCCGTCGACGGCACCACCTTCGAGTCGGTGCTGATGCGCTATCCCGAGCGCAACACCGTGTGTATCTCCTCACAGGCCGGCTGCGGGATGGCCTGCCCGTTCTGCGCCACCGGCCAGGGCGGGCTGACCCGCAACCTGTCCACCGCGGAGATCGTCGAGCAGGTGCGCCGCGCCGCGGCGACCATGCGCGACGAGTTCGACGGGCGGCTGTCGAACATCGTGTTCATGGGCATGGGGGAGCCGCTGGCCAACTACAACCGCGTGCTGGCCGCCGTGCGCCAGATCATCGACGCCCCGCCGCACGGATTCGGCATCTCGGCGCGCTCGGTGACGGTCTCGACCGTCGGGCTCGCGCCGGCCATCCGGCGGCTGGCCGACGAGCGGCTCGGGGTGACGCTGGCGCTGTCGCTGCACGCCCCCGACGACGAACTGCGCGACACGCTGGTGCCGGTCAACAACCGCTGGGCGATCGCCGAGACGCTGGACGCCGCGCGGTACTACGCCGACGTCACCGGCCGGCGGGTCTCGGTGGAGTACGCGCTGATCCGCGACGTTAACGATCAGCCGTGGCGCGCCGATCTGCTGGGCAAGAAGCTGCGCGCGGCGTTCGGCCCGCTGGTGCACGTGAACCTGATCCCGCTCAACCCGACGCCGGGCAGCCAGTGGGACGCCAGCCCGAAACCGGTGGAGCGGGAGTTCGTCCGACGGGTGCGGGCGGCCGGGGTGTCGTGCACCGTGCGGGATACCCGCGGAAGCGAGATCGCCGCGGCGTGCGGCCAGTTGGCCGCCGACGGCGGTTAGCGAAAGAGGCGGGTCAGCGCAGCCAGCCGCGCTTGCGGCCGATCATGTCGCGCACGGTGATGACCAGCACCGCCAGCGCGAAGGCGATCACAAAGATGTTCTCGACGTTGCCGGGGTGCGCGCCGCGCAGCGTCCCGAGCAGGAAGATCACCATCACGAAACCGGCGATGTGCCAGTTGCGGTGGTTGATCCGGCTCCAACCCCACTTGGCCGACGGCACGTCGGCGGGATCGACGTCGTCGTAGCGCTCCACTTCAGTGCTGACCATGGCTGTCATTCTGGCATACCGGGTCCGCGCCGGGATCAACCGATCGCCCCGTAGCGGCGCAACGCTTCCTGGCGCTCCTCACCGTGGTCGACGAGGGGCTCCGGATAGTCCTCGGTGCCCAGTTCGGGAACCCAGCGCCGGACGTAGTCCCCGGTCGGATCGAACTTCTTGCGCTGGGTGTCGGGATTGAACACGCGGAAGTACGGCGAGGCGTCGGTCCCGCTGCCGGCGGCCCACTGCCAGCCGTGCTGATTGCTGGCCACGTCGCCGTCGACCAACTGATCGAGGAACCAGCGCGCACCCCATTGCCACGGCAGGTGGAGGTCCTTGACCAGAAACGAGGCGGTGATCATGCGGACCCGGTTGTGCATGAAGCCGGTCTCGCGCAACTGCCGCATCCCGGCGTCGACGAGGGGGAAGCCGGTGCGGCCATCGCGCCAGGTGTCGAAGGCCCGTTCGGCCGCGGCGTCGCGGTCGACCTCGATGGCGTCGAACGCGGGATTGAAGTTCCACCAGGCGCTGCGCGGCCACGCGGCCAGCACCGCGGCGTAGAAGTCGCGGAAGGCCAGCTCCCGGAGATAGGCCTGCGGTCCCGGCTCCGAGGCGGCCAGATCGGCGGCCAGCGTGCGCGGGTGGATGGTGCCGAAGTGCAGATGGGCCGACATCCGGCTGGTCGCCTCGAGATCGGGACGGTCGCGCTGCTCGGCGTAGTCGGCCAGGTGGTCCTCGACGAAGCGCGCCCACCGGCGGCGCGCGGCCTGCTCCCCGGCGGGCAGCTCGAGGTCCACCCCGGGATCGGGGATGCCGTGGTTCTTCTCGCCGACCGCGGCCGGGTCGATCCAGCGCGCGGAGCCGGCGCCCGAGCGGGCCGGCGCGCGCCAGCCGTGGTCGAGCCAGCGCCGGTAGTACGGCGTGAAGACCTGGTAGGCGGTGTCGTCGGACTTGGTCACCCGCCCGGGCGCCACCAGATACGGCGACCCGGTGGCCTGCAGTGCGATGTCGCCGAGCGCGGCGCGGACCGCCTCGTCGCGGCGCAGGCTGAACGGGGTGTAGTCCGCCGAAACGTGCACCGACTCCGCGCCGATGGCCTTGGCCAGCGCGGGAATTCGGCTCTCCGCCCGACCTCGGGTGATCAGCAGGCGGCCGTCGAGGCGGTCGCGTAGCTCGCGCAGCGAGTCGTACAGGAACTGCAGCCGCCGCGGGCCCGCGTGCGCGGTGAGCCGCGGCTCCAGCACATGACAGGCCAGCACCTCGGCGTCGTCGGCGGCGGCCGCCAGCAGCGCCGGATGGTCGGCCAGCCGCAGGTCGCGGCGCAACCAGAGCAGGCGCTGCGTCATACGGCGCGCATCGCGCGGTAGGCCGCCCGGCCGATGACGTCGGCCAATTCGTCGGGGTCCCAGCTGGAGTTCGGGTCGAGCATGGTGCGCGCCGCGGTGTCGCACATCCCGAGGAACAATTTGGTCAGCACCGGCAGGACGCGGTCGATCTCGTCGACGCCCCAGCGTTCGAACAGCGGCCGCATGACCGTGGCGGTGTGGGCGATCAGTTGTCGGCGGCCCCGCGAGATCGCCTCGGCCAGCACCGGATCCGGGTCGCTGAGGAAGATGATCCGCCACGAGGCGGGGCGTTCGCGGACATCGCCGAGCAGCGAGCGGAAGCCCTGGACGAACATCTCCTCGATCGATCCGGTCTTCAGCGGCGGCAGGATCGAGGTGAGTCGGCTCAGCGCGACCTCCGATTCGCGCGCCAGCAGGGCGGCCAGCACCTCGCCGCGGCCCGGGTAGCAGTCGTAGACCACCGGGCGACTGACGCCCAGCCGGGCGGCGATGTTGCCCATCGTGACCTCGCCGAGTCCCTCCTCGGCGGCGATCTGCAGTGCGGCATCCAACACCTGTGGTCGGCGCCGCTGCGGTCCGAGGTGCTCGGCCCGTGCCCGGTCCCCGGCGTGCCCGGTGCTCACCCGACGGTGCCCAGGATGGGCTGCGACTCGATGATGCCCTCGTCGCTTGGGGCCTGACCGGCGCCGAACACCCGCTGGTGCTGCTTGGCCCGCAGCTCGCGATGCGCCTCGCGGGGCAGCTGGTAGCCGAGGCGGGCCTGGGCGGCGCGCGGGGTGGTGGTCACCGGGTTGCGGGCGGGCATCCGTTTCAGCACCCGGGCCGCGACCGGGACGGTGGTGGGGGACAGCAACTGCAGCAGGATCAACTGCAGCCGGGTGTTGAGGCTGACGGCGGCGAAGCCGGCCCGCAGCGGGAGCCGGGCCGCGGCGTCGAGCACCCGGGAGGTCGGCAGACCGGACATCTGGCGCATCCAGCGCGGCATGGTGGCCAGCGTGCCGCGCCGCAGGAACGCGGTGATGACCAAGGTCGCCGGCCGGAGCGCCAGCGGCATGTCCGGCAGCATCACCTCCGCGCGCAGCAGGTGGTTCATGGCCTGCCGGGCGATGTCGGAGCCGATCAGCTGCGGCCGCATGCGCTCGAAGTAGGCCTGCACACCGGCGCGGGTCCGCGGGACGTCGGCGGGGTCGCAGGTCTGCAGTTCGGCGGCCACCGCACAGTCGGCCCAGTACCGGAGCTCGTCGGCCTCCGACAGCGGCCCCGGACCGTAGGTCTCGTACGCCTTGAGGATCGAATGCCAGGCGGTCAGGTGGATCCACAGCTGCGAGTCCGGGTCGTTGGCGTCGTAGCGGGCGCCGGTGACCGGATCGGTACCGATGGCCTTGGAGTGGATCTTGACCAGGACGTCGGCGGCCTTTGCGGTCGACGCGCTGTCGTCGAACGCGACCATGGCGAAGTACCGCAGGGTGCGGTCGTAGCGGGTGCGCGGCCGGTTGTAGATCTCGTGGGTCTTGTCGACGGCGGCCACCAGGGCCGGGTCGAGTTCCTCGACGACGACGGCGCGCTGGAACCCGATCGTCAGCGAGGTCGGGTAGCTCCAGACCCGCCAGGTCACCGAGTCCGGCCCGAAGAACCCGTAGTCGTCGGCGGGGGTCAGCTCCGGTGCGGAGGTCAGGGCGGTGATCCAGTCCCGAAAAGTGCTCATGACAGAAGTTTCCTACAAAGTGTCGGATTTTCCAACACCTCGTAGGAAATTGCCGATGCGGCTTCTCGTCGGCGCAGGCGGCACAATGGATCCGTGACAGATGAGGGATCCGTCCCAGATGAGCGCCTCAAGGTCCTGATCCTCGGCAGCACCGGGTCGATCGGCACCCAGGCGTTGGAGGTGATCGCCGCCAACCCCGACCGATTCGAGGTCGTCGGGCTGGCCGCCGGGGGTGGCAACACCGACCTGCTGGCGGCCCAGCGCGCCCAGACCGGTGTGACGAACATCGCGGTGGCCGACGAGGCCGCCGCGGATCGACTTGGCGACGTGCGCTTCGCGGGGCCGGAGGCGGCCACCCGCATCGTCGAGGACACCGCCGCGACCACCGGCGTCGACGTCGTGCTCAACGCGCTGGTGGGTGCCCTGGGCCTGGCTCCCACGCTGGCCGCGCTCGAGAGCGGGGCCCGGCTGGCCCTGGCCAACAAGGAGTCGCTGGTGGCCGGCGGTCCGCTGGTGCTCGCCGCGGCCGCGCCCGGTCAGATCGTCCCGGTCGACTCCGAGCACTCCGCGCTGGCCCAGTGCCTGCGCTCGGGCCGCGCGCAGGAGGTCGCGAAGTTGGTGCTGACCGCCTCCGGCGGGCCGTTTCGCGGGTGGGCCGCCGCCGACCTGGAATCGGTGACCCCCGAGCAGGCCGGCGCGCATCCCACCTGGTCCATGGGGCCGATGAACACGCTGAACTCCGCGACGCTGGTCAACAAGGGCCTCGAACTCATCGAGACCCACCTGCTGTTCGGCATCGACTACGACGACATCGACGTGGTGGTGCATCCGCAGTCGATCGTGCATTCCATGGTCACGTTCACCGACGGTTCGACCATCGCCCAGGCCAGCCCGCCCGACATGAAGCTGCCCATCTCGTTGGCGCTGGGCTGGCCCGACCGGGTCGCCGGATCGGCCGCGGCCTGCGACTTCTCCACCGCGTCGACCTGGGAATTCGAGCCGCTGGACAACACCGTGTTCCCCGCCGTCGACCTGGCGCGCCAGGCCGGCAAGGCCGGCGGTTGCATGACCGCGGTGTACAACGCCGCCAACGAGGAGGCCGCCGAGGCGTTCCTGGCCGGGCGCGCCGGTTTTGCCGCCATCGTGCGAACTGTCAGTGACGTGCTGCACGCCTCGGAGCAATGGGCGGCCGCACCCGCTACCGTTGACGACGTACTCGACGCGCAGCGCTGGGCCCGGGAGCGTGCCCAAGTTTCGCTCTCACAGGAGGTTCTGCCCGCACGATGATGTACGCGATCGGCGTTGTGCTGTTCGCCCTGGCCATCCTGGTCTCGGTGGCGCTGCACGAATGCGGCCACATGTGGGTGGCGCGCGCCACCGGGATGAAGGTGCGGCGCTACTTCGTCGGCTTCGGTCCGACGCTGTGGTCGACCAAGCGGCCCAATCGGTTGGGGGAGACCGAGTACGGCGTCAAGGCCATCCCGTTGGGCGGCTTCTGCGACATCGCCGGGATGACCGCCGTCGACGAGATCGCCCCGGCCGACGAGCGCTATGCGATGTACAAGCAGAAGGTCTGGAAGCGGGTCGCGGTGCTGTTCGCCGGCCCGGGCATGAACTTCGCCCTGGGGCTGGTGATCATCTACGTCATCGCGCTCGTCTGGGGGCTGCCCAACCTGAGCCAGCCCACCACCGCCGTCGTCGGCCAAACCATCTGTGTCGCACCGCAAATCGGCCCGCAGGAGATGGGGGAGTGCTCCGGTTCGGGACCCGCGGCGATGGCCGGGATGCAGGCCGGCGACGAGGTGCTGAAGGTCGACGGCATCGAGGTCGCCACCTTCGCCGACATGGCCGAGGTGATCCGCGGCCTCGACGGCCCGGTGCCCATCGTGCTCAACCGCGACGGAGAAACCGTCGACGTCGTGGTCGATGTGATCCCCACGCAGCGCTACACCAGCGCCGACGCGCAGGAACCCAGCACCGTCGGGGCCATCGGCGTCAGCGCGCTCGAGCCCGATCCGTTCACGCAGTACAACCCGCTGACCGCGGTGCCCGGGACGTTCGCGTTCACCGGGGAACTCGCGGTGCACCTGGGCAAGGCACTGCTCAACATCCCCACCAAGGTGGGCGCGCTGGTGGAGGCCATCGGCGGGGCCGAACGCGACCAGGACACCCCGATCAGCGTGGTCGGCGCCTCCCGGATCGGCGGGGAGACCGTCCAGCACGGCATCTGGATGGCGTTCTGGTTCTTCCTGGCGCAACTCAACTTCGTGCTGGGCGTCATCAACCTGGTGCCGCTGCTGCCGTTCGACGGTGGGCACATCGCCGTGGCCACCTACGAGAAGATCCGCGACATGATCCGCAAGGCCCGCGGCAAGGTCGCCGCAGGTCCGGTCAACTACCTCAAGCTCATGCCGGCCACCTACGTAGTCTTGATAGTGGTGTCCGGGTACATGCTGCTGACCGTCACCGCCGACGTCATCAACCCGATCACCCTGTTCTAGAAAAGAAGGGGACATCTCATGTCCATCGGTCTGGGGATGCCTGCGCCGCCGGCCCCCGTCCTGGCCCCCCGCCGCAAGACCCGCCAGTTCATGGTCCGCGACGTCGGAGTGGGCAGTGACCACCCGATCTCCGTGCAGTCGATGTGCACCACCCGCACCCACGACGTCAACAGCACGCTGCAGCAGATCGCCGAACTGACCGCCTCGGGCTGCGACATCGTCCGGGTCGCCTGCCCGCGGCAGGAGGACGCCGACGCGCTGCCCGCGATCGCCCAGAAGTCGAAGATCCCGGTGATCGCCGACATCCACTTCCAGCCGAAGTACATCTTCGCCGCCATCGACGCCGGTTGCGCGGCGGTGCGGGTGAACCCCGGCAACATCAAGGAGTTCGACGGCCGCGTCGGCGAGGTGGCCAAGGCCGCCGGGGCCGCGGGCATCCCGATCCGGATCGGCGTCAACGCGGGCTCGCTGGACAAGCGCTTCATGGAGAAGTACGGCAAGGCCACCCCGGAGGCGCTGGTCGAGTCGGCGCTGTGGGAGGCCTCGCTGTTCGAGGAGCACGGCTTCGGCGACATCAAGATCAGCGTGAAGCACAACGACCCCGTGGTCATGGTCGAGGCCTACGAGCAGTTGGCCGCGCAGTGCGACTACCCGCTGCACCTGGGCGTCACCGAGGCGGGCCCGGCGTTCCAGGGCACCATCAAGTCCGCGGTGGCCTTCGGCGCGCTGCTGTCCCGGGGCATCGGCGACACCATCCGCGTCTCGCTGTCGGCGCCGCCGGTCGAAGAGGTCAAGGTCGGCAACCAGATCCTCGAATCGCTCAACCTGCGGCCGCGCGGCCTCGAGATCGTCTCCTGCCCCTCATGCGGCCGCGCGCAGGTGGACGTGTACTCGTTGGCCAACGAGGTCACCGCGGGTCTCGAGGGGATGGACGTGCCGTTGCGGGTGGCCGTGATGGGTTGCGTCGTCAACGGTCCCGGCGAGGCGCGCGAGGCCGACCTCGGCGTCGCGTCCGGCAACGGTAAGGGGCAGATCTTCGTCAAGGGCGAGGTGATCAAGACCGTGCCCGAGGCCAAGATCGTCGAGACGCTGATCGAGGAGGCGCTGCGGCTCGCCGAACTCGCCACGGCGGGCGGGGACACGGGAACTCCCAGCGGTCCGCCGGTGGTCACCGTAAGCTGATAGCGGTGCGGCCTGTTGGAGGGCCGCAGTCGTAGGAAGAGTGCCAATGTCGGCTCCGCCGCTCTTTCGCCTGGTCGACGAACGACAGGTGTCGGTGGTTCGTGACGCCGCGGCCGTGCGCCGGGTGCTCGACGCCGACCCGGTGGCCTCCTGCATGGTGGCCGCCCGGGTCGCCGACTACGGGGTGGATCCCACCGCGATCGGCGGCGAACTGTGGACCCGGCGCGCTGCCGAGGAGTCGCTGTGTTTCGCCGGGGCCAATCTGATTCCGTTGCGCGGCAGCGTCGAGGACATGCACGCGTTCGCCGAGAAGGCGATGAGTTCGGCGCGGCGCTGCTCGTCGCTGGTGGGCCCCGCCGAGTTGGTGCTGCCGATGTGGCAGCGCCTCGACGGGGCGTGGGGACCGGCGCGCGACGTGCGCGAGCAGCAGCCCCTGATGGCCCTGCGCACCGAACCGAGCACGCCGATCGATCCCGCGGTGCGGCGCGTGCGCATCGACGAACTCGACGCGTATCTGGTGGCCGCCATCGACATGTTCATCGGCGAGGTCGGCATCGACCCCCGGGTCGGCGACGGCGGCCGGGGCTACCGGCGCCGGATCGCGAGCCTGATCGCGGCGGGCCGGGCCTGGGCGCGCTTCGAGCACGGCGAGGTGGTCTTCAAGGCCGAGGTCGGCTCGCAGTCGCCCAGTGTCGGCCAGATCCAGGGCGTCTGGGTGCATCCCGACCGGCGCGGCCACGGCCTGGGCTCGGCGGGGACCGCGACGCTGGGTGCCGCGGTGGTGGCCGGCGGCCGGATCGCGAGCCTGTACGTCAACAGCTTCAACACCGTGGCGCGCGCGGCCTACGAGCGGGTGGGCTTCCAACAGGTCGGCACGTTCGCGACCGTGCTGCTCGACTGAGGCGGTGTCGCTACCCGGGGAAGGGTCGTCCCCGCTCTAACATCAGTCCCAATGGTCACAATTAGATCAACAGCAACACGCGCGGTGGCCGTCGCCGCGGCGGCGCTGCTCGTCGCGGCGCTGCCGTCCTGCACCCCACGCCCCGACGGCCCCGCACCCGCCGCCGAGGCGTTCTTCGCCAAGCTGGCCACCGGCGACACCAGCGGCGCGGCCGACCTGGCCGACCGCCCCGAGGAGGCCCGCACCGCGCTGAACGCGGCCTTCTCCGGTCTGCAGGCCAGCGGCCTGGACGCGCAGGTGCTCGGATCGCGCTTCACCGAGGACACCGGCGCGGTGGACTACCGCTACACCTGGCACCTGCCCAAGGACCGCACCTGGACCTACGACGGCGAACTGAACCTGGTCCGCAACGAGGGCACGTGGGAAGTCCGTTGGACCGCAACGGGTTTGCATCCGCGGCTGGGGGAGAACCAATCCCTGGAGCTGCGCGGCGACCCGCCGCGGCGGGCCTCGGTCAACGAGGTCGGCGGCACCGACGTCCTGGTCCCGGGCAACAAGTACCGCTACGCGATCGACGCCCGGGAGGCCGGCGTCGCGCTGATGCCCACCGCGCGCGCCGTCGTCGATGCCCTGCGCCCGTTCGACGACACCCTGGACCCGCAGCGGCTGGCCGAACGCGCCAGCGCGCTGGGCACCCCCATGCAACTGGTCACCTTGAGCCGCGACGACCACGACCGCGTCGCGCCCGCGATCGCGCACCTGCCCGGCGTGGTGGTGACCCCGCTGGCCGACCTGCTGCCCACCGACCCGACCTTCGCCCCGGCGATCGTCAACGAGATCAAGAAGACCGTCATCGACGACCTCGACGGTGAGGCCGGCTGGCGGGTGGTCAGCGTCAACCAGAACGGCGTCGACGTCCGCGTGCTCGAGGAGGTCTCGGCCGAACCGGCCCCCTCGGTGTCGATCACGCTGGATCGCGCGGTGCAGAACGCCGCCCAGAACGCCGTCAACGGCCAGGGCCGCAAGGCGATGATGGTGGTCATCCGCCCATCCACTGGCGACATCCTGGCCGTGGCCCAGAACGCCGCCGCCGACCGCGACGGGCCCACGGCGACCATGGGCATGTACCCGCCGGGGTCGACGTTCAAGATCGTCACCGCCGGCGCGGCCATCCAGCGCGACATGGCCACCCCGAACACCCTGCTCGGCTGCCCGGGCACCATCGACATCGGGCACCGCACCGTGCCGAACTACAACCGGTTCGACCTCGGCACCGTCCCGCTGTCCAAGGCCTTCGCCAACTCGTGTAACACCACCTTCGCGGAGCTGGCCAGCCGGATGCCGCCGCGCGCGCTCACCCACGCCGCCGCGCAGTTCGGCATCGGCCCGGACTACATGATCGACGGCATCATGACGTTGTCGGGCTCCGTGCCGCCCACGGTCGACCTGGCCGAACGCACCGAGGACGGCTTCGGTCAGGGCAAGGTGCTGGCCAGCCCGTTCGGCATGGCCATGGCCGCCGCGACGGTCGCGGCCGGCGTCGCGCCGGTGCCACGGCTGATCATGGGCCGCGAGACCGAGATCATCGGCGAACGCCCGCCGGTGGGCCCCGAGCAGCTCGAGGGGCTGCGGTCGATGATGCGCATGGTCGTCACCAACGGCACCGCCAAGGAACTAGGCGGCTACGGCGACGTGCGCGGCAAGACCGGTGAGGCGGAGTTCGAGGGCGGTTCGCACGCCTGGTTCGCCGGCTACCGCGGCGACATGGCGTTCGCGGCGCTGATCGTCGGCGGCGGCAGCTCGGAGTACGCGGTGCGGATGACCAAGCAGATGTTCGACAGCATGCCCGACGGCTACTTGACCTGACCCGGCCGTGGCGGCCCGTAAACTGGCAACCGTCATGACCGGAATCGACCAGCAACCCGTCCCGATGCGCATCTCCGACGCCGATCGCAACGGCACCCTGCGCCGGCTGCACAACGCCGTCGCGCTGGGCCTGATCGACATCGAGGAGTTCGAGGAACGCTCCGCGCAGGTCTCGGTGGCCCGGCTGCGCAGCGAACTCGACGTGCTGGTCGACGACCTGCCCGGGCCCGGCGCGATCGTCACCTCGGCCACCGACCGCGTCGAGTTGCGCGGCGTGATGGGCTCGCTGAAGCGGCACGGCGAATGGGCCGTGCCCACCCGGCTGGCGCTGGTCCGGCGGATGGGCACGGTGAACCTGGACCTGACCCGCGCGCGGTTCGCCGGCCCAATCGTGGTCATCGAACTGGATCTGAAGTTCAGCTCGCTGGACCTGCGGCTGCCCGAGGGCGCGTCGGCCTCCATCGACGACGTCGAGGTCATCGTCGGCAGCGCGAACGACTACCGCACCGACGCCCCCGGCGAGGGCCGCCCGCACGTCGTGCTCAGCGGCAAGGTGGTGTGGGGTTCGGTGGACATCCGCGGTCCGCGCACCCGGTGGCGCCTGCGGCGCGGGGCGCGCTGACGCTCACCGCCGATCCAGCACCGCGAAGCTCAGCGTGGACCGGGCGGCCAGGCGCTCGCGCGCCACGTCCGTGACGTCGACCCCGGTCACGATCAACCGCCGTCCGGCGCGCACGATCGTCGCCTCGGCGCGGGCCGGACCCTGGACCACCGGGGCCAGATAGTGGATGTTGAGGTCGGCGGTGGTGACGTCCTCGTCGGCGCCGACATGGCGACCGGCGAGCACGCCGCCGGCGATGTCGATCAGGGTGGCGATCAGGCCGCCCTGCAGCGCGCCCCGGACGTTGACCAGATCCGGCCGATTGTCCAGCTCCATCACCACCCGCTCGTCGGTTTCCACCACGGTGCGGTAGTCGAGCAGGTGGAGCAGATGCACAGTCTCGGTCACGCGCCAACGCTAGCAGCGTTCTCGTTGCCGGAGATTGCCACTCTCGCGGCGGCAACCCGGTCGCGGCCCGACTACCCTCTGGGTATGTCTGTTCGCGCTGCCCTCCGTGCCGGCGAGGTCTCGCCGACCCTGCCCGTGCCCAAGTCGATCCCGCGTCCCGAATATGCCTGGCAGCCGACGGTGCAGGAAGGCACCGAACCGTGGGTGCAGACCCCCGAGGTGATCGAGAAGATGCGGGTCGCCGGCAAGATCGCGGCCGGCGCGCTGGCCGAGGCCGGCAAAGCCGTTGCCCCCGGGGTGACCACCGATCACCTCGACCGCATCGCCCACGACTTCATGCTCGATCACGGCGCCTATCCCTCCACGCTGGGATACAAGGGCTTCCCGAAGTCGTGCTGCACCTCGCTCAACGAGGTCATCTGCCACGGCATCCCGGACTCGACGGTCATCGAGGACGGCGACATCGTCAACATCGACGTCACGGCCTACCGCGACGGGGTGCACGGCGACACCAACGCCACCTTCCTGGCCGGTGACGTCGCCGAGGAGCACCGCCTGCTGGTCGAGCGGACCCACGAGGCGACCATGCGGGCCATCAAGGCGGTCAAGCCCGGCCGGCAGCTGTCGGTGGTCGGCCGCGTGATCGAGGCGTATGCAAACCGGTTCGGCTACAACGTGGTTCGGGACTTCACCGGTCACGGGATCGGCACCACGTTCCACAACGGCCTGGTGGTGCTGCACTACGACCAGCCCGCGGTGGAGACCGTGATCGAGCCCGGCATGACGTTCACCATCGAGCCGATGATCAACCTGGGCTCGCTGGACTACGAGATCTGGGACGACGGCTGGACGGTGGCCACCAAGGACCGCAAGTGGACCGCCCAGTTCGAGCACACCCTGGTGGTCACCGACGACGGCGCCGAAATCCTGACCCTCCCGTGAGGGCGATCCCGGCGGTGCTCGCGGCGGTGCTGGTGGCCGCGTGCGCCCCGGTGCTCGACGGCACCCCCACCTGGCCCGGGGCGAAGCTGGACCGGGCCATCCTGACCGAGGCGGACTTCCCGACCGGCGTGCGGTACTCGAGGCTCGTCGAGGACCCGGGCCGCGCCGACGGCGCCGACTCGCCGCCCTCGATGGTCAGCATGCCGCCGGGGTGCTCGGACGGGCTGACCAAGGTGATCGCGGGCTCCGCCGAGCGCGGGCCGGGCAGCGCCGCGAAGTACGACGCCGTCTACGACGGCGCCCGCATCGCCATGACGGTGCTGTCCTGGCCGTTGGATTTGCCGGCACTCGAGCGGACCGCGGACCGCTGCACCACTTTCGAGGTGTTCTTCGACGACTCCTCGCCCGGGATCCCGATGACCACCACCCGGCTGACGGCCGACGAGCAGGACGGGGTCGATGCGCTGTTCTACCAGCAGACCATGACCCTGGCCGGCGAGGAGAGCAGCGTGTACATGGCCTTCGCCAACGTCGGCTCGATGGCCACCTTCGGCCTGGTGACCGCGGAGCCGAACACCGGGGTCACGGTGAAAGCGTCACTGCCGCAGACCTTTCTGGACGTGATGGCCTTGCAGATCGAGCGGCTCCGTGAGCTCTGAGGCCGGGCCCGCGGCGCGGGCAAAGCCGACAAAACCGGCACCGGCCGAGGAGAGCGCCCTGTACGGTGGCCGAATGCCTCCGACGACGATGACCGTCGACGGCTTCCCGATCCCGGTCGATGTCTCAGGGCCGGAAACGGGGCCGGTCGTGGTCCTGCTCGGCGCCGCCCAACAGGCGACCGCCGCGTACGAGGGTGTGTGCCAACGATTGCACAACGCCTCGCTGCGCACCGTGGTCATCGGCCTCGATCCGCGGCTGCGGTCCGATTCGGTGCTCGGCATCCTCGACTGGCTGGAGGTGCCGTGGGCCGTGCTGGTCGGCGACCGCGCGGGTGCGGACCTGGCGTGGGACCTGGCTGCGCGCCGACTCGACCGGTTCACCGCGCTCGTCGTCGTCGATCGGGGGCACCCGCGCGCCGCGGATGCCGACGGGCAGGTCCGGGACGCGGACTGCCCGCCCGTCGAGATCAACACCACGGCTCTGGTGAGCACCGCGGCCACGCGTGCGGTCGCCGTGGCCAGCCAGCAGTTCGTGTTCGGGGACTTTCGGGTGGTCGACCTGCTCGGGCGCCGCAACGCCGCGGAGTCGACGGCCCAGCTGGCCAGCGAGATCGTGTTGCGCACCAGCACCTGGTGAGCGCCGGGCGGCTATTCGGGGACGGTCGCCGCGGTCCAGGCCTGGGGGAGTCCGGGGTGGCCCGGGAACAGGAAGTCGACGAAGGCCGCGGCGGTGGGCTGCGGCTCGTGGTTGGCCAGCCCGGGACGCTCGTTGGCCTCGACGAACACGTACTCGTCGCGGGTGACGTCGGGGACCAGCAGGTCGATCCCGGTCACCGGGATGCCGATGGCCGCAGCCGCGGTGACGGCCACCCGGCACAGCTCGGGATTGACCTGATCGGTGACGTCGTGAATTGTCCCGCCCTGGTGCAGGTTGGCCATCCGGCGGACCCGGAGTTGGGTGCCCTCGGGCAGCACGTCGTCGAAGGACCAGCCGGCCTCGGCGACGGTGTCCTTGGTGATTGCGTCGATGGGGATGCGGGATTCGCCGCCGGTGGCCGCCGCGCGCCGGCGGCTCTGGGCCTCGATGAGCTCGGCCACGGTGTGGGTGCCGGTGCCGGTGATCTCGGCGGGCTTGCGCAGCGCCGCCGCGACCACCTTGCCGTCGATCACCACCAGTCGCAGGTCGTCGCCGGTGGCGCGCTGCTCGATGAGCACCTCGGGGTGCTGTTCGCGGGCGCGGGCCAGCGCGGCGTCCAGTGCCTCGTCGCTGCTGATGCCCACCGTGATGCCCTTGCCCTGCTCGCCGCGGGTGGGCTTGACCACCACATCGCCCACGTCGGCCAGGAAGGCGTGGTCGGCCTCGTCGAAGGTGGCCAGCCGTCCGCGCGGCACCACCACGCCGGCCTCGCCGACGATGCGCCGGGTCAGCCGCTTGTCGTCGCAGCGGCTCATCGCCACCGCGGAGGTGAACTCCGACAGCGATTCCCGGGTGATCACGCTGCGCCCGCCGTGGGTCAGCAGCATCTCGCCGGTCTCGGCGTCGAGCACCTCGACGCGGATGCCGCGGCGCATCGCCTCGTCGGCGATGATGCGGGCATACGGGTTGAGGTCGTCGACGGTCTCCGGGATGGGCGTGAACAGCGGCTCGTTGATCGCGTTCTTGCGCTTCACCGCCAGGACCGGGACCCGGGTGAAGCCCAACTTCTCGTAGAGGGCGATCGCGGCCGAATTATCGTGCGCCACCGATAGATCCATGTAGGAGCGGCCGCGTTCGCGGAACAGCGCCGCCAGCGCCTCGGTGAGCGCGGCGCCGATGCCGGGCAGCCCCGCGGTCGGGTCGACGGCCAGGGTCCACAGGCTTGAACCGTCCTCCGGGTCGGCGAACAGTCGCCGGTGGTCGACGCCGGTGACGGTGCCCACGATGGTGTCGTCGTCGCGCACCGCCACGAGGTAGTCGACCGCATCGGCATGGAGGTGGTTGTCCCAGATCACGTCGGTGGGGGCGGGCACCATGCCGCAGCGCACGAAGACGCGGTTGATCTCGTCGGCCTCCGCCGGGGACTGCAGCGCGCGGATGGTGAAGCCGTGGTGTGCCCGGGGTTCGTCGTGCGGTTCGGAGAAGCGCAGGCGGTAGGTGTGGCTGGGATCGATGAACAGTTCGTTGGGTGCCCGGGAGATCAGCACGTGCGATTCCCGGGCGTAGATGCAGATGTCGCGGCGGCCGGGGCGCTCGTGGGCCAGGGTGTCGGCGAGCACCCCCGGTTCGGCGAAGGTCTGGCCGAAAATCAGTCGGCCCCAACCCAGCTCGAGCACCACGTCGGAGGCCATCGCGTCCACCAGGTGCTGCGGGGAGGCGTCGTGCAGGCCCAACGTGATGGGTTCGCGGGCGGGGTCGCCGGGCGTGGTGGGCTCGACGGCGTTCATCGTCACGCGGCCGGTCCGCTGATGCCGTGGCGCTGCAACCAGAGTTCGAGCAGCGCGATCTGCCACAGTTCGTTGCCGCGCAGCGGCGTCAGCCGGCCGTTGGGGTCGGCCAGCAGGCGGTCCACGGCGTCCTGGGCGAACAGGCCGCGTTCCTTGGCGGCCGGGGCGTAGAGGGCATCGCGGACCATGTCCAGGTACGGACCCTCCAGGTGGGTCAGCGCCGGCACCGGGAAGTAGCCCTTCGGCCGGTCGATGACCTCGGACGGGATCACCTGGCGGGCGGCCTGTTTCAGCACGCCCTTGCCGTCATGGGCGGTCTTGAGCTCCGGCGGGCAACTCGCGGCCAGTTCCACCAGCTCGTGATCGAGGAACGGCACGCGACCCTCCAGGCCCCACGCCATGGTCATGTTGTCGACCCGCTTGACCGGGTCGTCGACCAGCATCACGGTGGTGTCCAGCCGCAGCGCGCGGTCCACGCCGGTCTCCGCACCCGCGCGGGCGAAATGCTCGGTGACGTAACGGCCGCTGGGGTCGTCGGCCGACACGACGTCGCCGGGCACGCCGCCCACCAACCGGTCCATCGCCGCCTGGTCGCGATCGAAGAACGCGCCGCGGTAACTGGTCACCGCGCCGTCGAGGGTGGCCGCCGACGGGTCGGCCATCGGCGGGTACCAGTGGTAGCCGGCGAACACCTCGTCGGCGCCCTGCCCGGACTGCACCACCTTGACGTGCTTGGACACCTCCTGGCTGAGCAGATAGAACGCCACGCAGTCGTGACTGACCATCGGCTCGCTCATCGCCCCGATGGCGCCGTCGAGGGCGGGCAGCATGCGTTCGGTGTTGATCCGGATCTGATGGTGGTCGGTGCGGAACCGCTTCGCGATGATGTCCGACCACTTGAACTCGTCGCCGGCCACGCCGCCGACGGATTCGAAACCGATGGAGAACGTCTGCAGCCCGGTCTGCCCGGCCTCCGACAGCAGGCCGACGATCAGGCTGGAGTCCACGCCGCCGGACAGCAGGCAGCCGACCGGGACGTCGGCGACCAGGCGACGCTCCACCGCGCGGCGCAGCGAATCCAACACCGCGTCTTCCCAGTCCTTTTCGGTCCAGTCGGAGCGGTCGTCGTGGCGGGTGAAGTCCGGGGTCCAGTAGGTGGCGGTGGTGCGGGTGCCGTCCGGCTCGATGGCCAGCAGGGTCGCCGGCGGGACCTTGCTGACCCCGCGCAGGATGGTCAGCGGCGGCGGCACCACGGAGTGGAAGCTCAGGTAGTGGTGCAGCGCGACGGGATCGATGCGGGTGTCGACGCCACCGCCGGCCAGCAGCGCCGGCAGCGAGGACGCGAACCGCAGCCGCCGGGAGTCCTCGGTGACATACAGCGGTTTGATGCCCAGGCGGTCGCGGCCGAGCAGCACGCGGCCGCTGTCGCGCTCGACGATGGCGAAGGCGAACATGCCGTGCAGGCGTTCGACGAAGCGGTCGCCCCAGTGGTGGTAGGCCTTGAGCAACACCTCGGTGTCGCTGTGCGAGAAGAAGCGGTAGCCGACGGAGATGAGCTCGTCGCGCAGTTGCTTGTAGTTGTAGATGCAGCCGTTCCAGGCGATCGCCAGGCCCAGGTCGGAATCGATCATCGGCTGGGCGCCGGCCTCGGAGAGGTCGATGATCTTCAGGCGTCGATGCCCCAGCGCGACGCGCCCCTGGGACCACACGCCCGTACCGTCGGGACCCCGGGGCACCATCACGGCGGCCATGGCGGCGACGGCTGCCACGTCAGGTGTCCTGCCGTCGAGTCTGACCTCACCGGTCGCTCCACACATCGGTTCGACCCTACCCCGATCCGCTTGTTTCTCCAGTTTTGCGTGCGCTCACCAGCCGGTTGGGACCGCTGATGCTGGTGATGTTTACCCGGGAAGTCGGGGTTCAAACCGCTTCCCGACCGGGTGCCGGGAGATGCTCGTCACATCGGGTTGGCGCGATGAAAATGGGCGCGCCGATCCTCGGGCTGATCGCCGCCGCGCACGCCGAGGACGGGGTCATCGAGGCCGTCGAGGTGCTGTGGCACCCGGAAGAACGGCTCGACGATCTGCGGTTGTTCGCCGCGGTGGTCGAGGCGGCCCGGGCGCGCGCAGTCCTGGATTAGATTGGTCACGACCATGGAACACGAGCACGAACACGAATCGGGACCGCCGCAGGTGCTGCTG
>Ga0265293_10003539_pt1 | contig 28899 bp, 27 predicted proteins | sample Munlanlewell138R_FD_192505 | JGI IMG/M metagenome (GOLD analysis project Ga0265293, IMG submission 192505) | Leachate microbial communities from a municipal landfill in Southern Ontario, Canada - Leachate well 138R | ecosystem: Engineered > Solid waste > Landfill > Unclassified | place: Canada... | reverse complement strand
CAGCCATATTTTTCCAAGTATGAAAAAAGCTGATTCTCTTTTCTGGCAAAATGTTTCTCAACTAAACAAAGTTTTTTAAACTTATCTTCAAACTCTTCAAAATTCTTTATTATATCAATAGTGCTTATACTTGCAATCAAACCTCTTATCAACATATTTTCTTCTATATAGACTTTAGCAGGGTGCCCTTCAGGCAGATTTGTAAATGGATTCATAATTTTTCCTTAACAATTTTATAACAAGATTATACTGTTTTTAAAAATTTACTCTTTGATTTATAACAAGATGAAAAATTACTGTTGTTTTAATTTTACTCTTTGAGAATGCGTTATTGCAACGGCAATAGCATCAGTTATATCAAGCGGTTTTATCTCTTTTTTTATGTTTAAAAGTCTCTTTACCATAAAAGCGACTTGCTCTTTTGTGGCTTTACCATTTCCTGTAAGTGCTTTTTTAACTTGAAGCGCCGTATATTCATTGAACTGCCCAAACTGCTGAAGAAGCATAAGTATAATTGCTCCGCGAAATTGGGCAAGTTTAATTGTTGTTTTTGGATTATGTGCATAAAAAATATCTTCAATTGCTACTTCATCTATTTTATGATTTTTAAATATACCTTCAAAAGCTTCAACCATCTGCGGAATCTGAAACTGTAACTCTTCGGCTTTTATTTTTATAAGTCCAGCCTCAATTAATAAAATTTTACCTTTTTCTAAAGAAATAAGAGCATAGCCCATTTTTCTTGTTCCCGGATCTATTCCTAAAATTGTCATCTCAATCCTCATGGCATGATATTTTCGTATTATAGTGCAACAATTTTAACCTATTCACATATTCACAAATTTGTTATTCACATAATTTTAACTCTATTTATGGCAATAAGCGCTATTATTCACAAATATAATAAAGATAGAGGAAGAGTTGTGAATATAGGTCAAAAAAATTTGCTTTTACTAAAAGAGGAGATACCCGAGATTGAATATAACAGATATATAAAACATCTCGTTTATGACACAAAAAAATCCACAAGTGACACAGCGCTTTTTTATGCCCCAAACTCTCTAGTTTTAAACTGGATAAAAAATAGATACAGCGCAAAAATCAAACATCTTTTTGAAGTACATGATGCATCTAATGTAACTGTTAAAATTTTACTTAAAAATCAGATTGAATCTAAAAAAGCAGAACAAAAAAAAGAGCAAAAACAGCTACATTCATTACTAAATCCATCACACACTTTTGAAAATTTTATGGTTGGAGGTTCTAACCAATTTGCTTATGCTGCAGTAAAGAGCGTAAGTGAAAAAGCAGGTGTTCTTTATAATCCTCTTTTTATTCACGGGGGAGTCGGTTTAGGCAAAACTCACCTGATGCAAGCAGCAGGAAATGTTTTTCAAAATCAGGGGAAAATTGTTATCTACACTACTGTTGAGCAGTTTTTAAATGACTTTATACGTCATGTTAGAAATAAAACCATGGAAAGGTTTCAAGAAAAATATCGTAAATGTGATGTTCTTCTTATAGACGATATCCAGTTTTTAAGTAATAAAGAGGGTATTCAAGAGGAATTTTTTCATACTTTTGAAGCACTTAAAGGTGTTGGCAAGCAGATTATATTAACAGCCGATAAACATCCAAAAAAGATAGCGGGACTTGAAAAAAGACTTCAAAGTCGCTTTGAGCATGGACTTGTTGCAGATATTCAGCCTCCAGAACTTGAGACTAAAATAGCCATTATAGAAAATAAATGTAAAATCAATAAAGTTACTCTTACAAAAGACATCATAAGTTATATAGCAACAGTAATTGAGAGTAACGTTCGTGAAATTGAGGGGATTTTATCTAAACTACATGCTTATTCACAACTTATGCATGTAGATATAGATTTGCAATTTACAAAAAGTGTTTTAAAAGATCAACTTCAAGAAAATCGTGCAAATCTTACCCTAGATATTATCACGCAAAGTGTTGCAAAAGATTTAAATATAAAACCGAGTGAAATTCGCTCAAAAGGAAGAAGCAAAAATCTGGTTTATGCAAGAAGAATTGCTATCTATCTCTGCCGTGATTTAACCCAAAATACAATGCCACAACTTGCACAATACTTTGGAATGAAAGACCATACCGCTATAAGTCATACACTAAAAAAAATAAACGAATTAATCCAAAATGATGAAGATTTTAAAGTTAAAATAGAAGAGTTAACAAACAAAATAACATCCTCTTCTTAAAAAGATGAAAAAAAGATATAATTACTTAAGTGAACAGATGTGAAAAAAGCTCAAAAGGTTCATCACATCTAAAAAACCCTTAGAGTAGTAGCTACAGAGTGATATTCACATTTTCACTCCCACCTACTACTACTACTATAATTTTATATAATAAATAGGAATTTAGATGAAGATAACAGTACAAAAATCTATCATTGAAAATATTTTAATTCATACACAACCATTTTTAGAAAAAAAAGATACCTCACAAATTACATCTCATGTATTAATAGATGTTTCAAATTCTAAACTCTGCATCAAAGCTACAGACTATGAAATAGGTCTTATTGTATCAACTGATAAAGTAAATATAATTGGCAATGGCACTGTTACGGCTAATGGTAAAAAATTTTTAGATATTGTAAGAATTTTAAAAGATGGAGAAATTAGCTTAGAAGTTAAAAATGATATTTTATATATCTCCCAATCACACTCAAATTTTAAATTACCAACATTTTCTTATAGTGAATTTCCAACATTTCCAATATATGAAGGAAAACCTCGTATAACGATAAATTCACACTCTCTTATAGACTCTCTTAAAAAAATAACTCCATCAATTGATACAAACAACCCAAAATTTGAATTAAATGGTGCACTCATTGATATCAGAGAAGATAGTATTAATTTTGCCTCCACAGATACCAGAAGATTAGCAGTAGTTAATATAAAAAATGAAAACAGCAGTCAACTATCTATAATCATCCCAAAAAAAGCAATAATAGAGATTCAAAAACTATTTTTTGATGACATAGAACTTTATTATGATGAGACAAATCTTATTATAAACTCAAAAAATTATACTTTTTTTACAAAACTTATAAATGGAAAATTTCCTGAATATTCAAGGATTATTCCAAAAGAGATCTCAAAAACACTTACTCTTCCAAAAGCTGTGATGATAGAATCAATTAAACAAATTACTACAATCTCAACAGATGTAAAAATAACTTTTTTTAATAACACAATTACGTTTGAATCACTAAGTGATGACAATATAGAAGCTAAAACAGAGATAAATTATGAAACAGGCTTTTCTTCACCTTTTGTTATTGCAATTAACAGCAGATATCTTTTAGATTTTTTAAATACCGTAAACAGTTCTGAATTTACTATCGGTCTCAATGAAAGCAATCTGCCTTTTGTTCTAAGTGAAGCTAATTTTAAAACTGTTGTTATGCCTATAGTTATATAAACCTTACACTTAATTTTTATTTTAAACCTCTTTTAGCAGACTTCTTCTATTTTATAAGAAGTCTTATTATTAAAACCTATCAAAATACCCGCTTATAAGCATATAAAACTTATTTTTAGAATAAATTAGATAAAATAACCCCAATTATGTAACAAAGTTATAATGGAGTATTAAATGGAAAATTACGGCGCTATTAATATTAAAGTCCTTAAAGGATTAGAAGCAGTTCGTAAACGACCTGGTATGTACATTGGTGATACCGGACATAGAGGTTTACATCATTTGGTTTATGAGGTTATTGATAACTCAATTGATGAGGCAATGGCAGGTCACTGTGATACTATTAATATAATTCTTACAAAAAATGGCACATGTAGAGTATCTGATAATGGGCGTGGTATTCCTACTGATATACATCCAACTGAAGGAATAAGTGCTGCTACTGTTGTTTTAACAGTTCTTCATGCCGGCGGTAAATTTGATAAAGATACTTATAAAGTCTCTGGTGGTCTTCATGGTGTTGGTGTATCTGTCGTAAATGCTCTATCTTCAGAGTTAAAAATGACTATTAACAGAGATGGAGAAATTTTTGAACAAGATTTTAAAAAAGGTATACCTCAAGAGATACTTTCTGTTATAGGAAAAACTCGTAAAACAGGTACTACGATAGAATTTGCACCAGATCCTAGTATATTTACGGAAATTGTGATTTTTGAATATGAATATTTAGCTAGAAGATTTAAAGAACTTGCATACCTTAATCCATTTATAACTATTAATTTTATTGATGAGAGAACTAATGTTTCACAAACATACCATTTTGAGGGTGGTATAGCTCAATATGTTACAGATTTAAATAAAAAACAAGAAGTTGCTAAAGTTTTTGAATTTAGTTCAAAAATTGAAGATATAGAATTTGATATAGCACTTATGTATAATGATACTTATGATGAAAAAGTTTACTCTTTTGTAAATAACATACGAACTCCAAACGGCGGAACACATGAAGCGGGTTTTCGTGCTGCACTAACTAGAGCTATATCAAATTATAACTCTCAAAACGGTGCAGCAAAAGAGAAAGATGTTAAAATAAGCGGGGAAGATACTAGTGAAGGTCTTATCGCTATTGTTTCAGCTCGTGTTCCTGAGCCTCAATTTGAGGGACAGACTAAAGGTAAACTTGGAAATACTTATGTAAGACCGTTAATCCAAAAAGCTACTTATGAGTTACTGAGTAAATATTTTGAAGAAAATCCAATTGAAGCAAAAGCAATTGTTGCAAAATCTCTTATGGCAGCAAGAGGTCGTGAAGCTGCTAAAAAAGCAAGAGAATTGACACGCAGAAAAGACTCCATGAGTGTTGGAACGCTTCCTGGAAAACTTGCAGATTGCCAAAGTAAAGATGCTTCCATCTGTGAACTTTATCTGGTGGAAGGTGACTCTGCAGGCGGTTCTGCAAAAATGGGCAGAGATAGAGTATTTCAAGCTATTTTACCACTTAAAGGTAAGATTTTAAATGTTGAAAAAGCAAGACTTGATAAAATATTAAAATCTGAAGAGATTACTAATATGATTACGGCGATGGGTTGTGGGATTGGTGATGAGTATAATGAGGAAAAACTTCGTTATCATAAAATCATCATTATGACCGATGCTGACGTTGATGGTTCACATATTCAGACTCTGCTTCTGACATTTTTCTTCCGTCATTTTAGAAGTGTAATTGAAAATGGATATCTCTATTTGGCACAACCACCGCTTTTTCGTTATAAAAAAGGAAAAAAAGAGATCTATTTTAAAGATGACCGCCAAATGAATGACTTTTTGATTGATAATGGGATAGAGTCTTTAGATATGCAAACTGTAGGACATAACGATTTAATATCATACTTCAGAATGGTTGATCACTACAGGGGTTCTCTTGAGGCTCTAAAAAGAAGATACGCTTTAGTAGATTTAATACGCCATTTTATAGAAAATCCTGATTTAATAGGTCTTGACATAACAAGTATGTATAAAAAAGTTGAAGAATTTTTAGTTGAAAGTGGAAATAATATTCTTACTAAAACAGTTACTCAGGATTCAATTCATATTTTTGTGCAGACAAAAGGTGGAATGGAGGAGTTACTTATAAATGATGATCTTTTTGCTGCTCCACATTTTTGTGAAGCAAGTTACATATATGGAAAAATAAAAGAGTGGAATTTAGACTTTAAAGAAGATATTTTAAAAGTGCTGAATAATATTATAGAGTATGCTAAAAAAGGTGCATACATTCAACGTTATAAGGGTCTTGGAGAGATGAATCCAGATCAGCTTTGGGAGACTACAATGACCCCTGAAAATAGAATATTATTACAAGTTACAATAGAAGATGCAGAGTTAGCAAGTGATACTTTTACTCTTTTTATGGGCGATGAAGTTGAACCTCGTCGTAACTATATTCAAACACATGCAAAAGATGTTAAACATTTAGATGTTTAACATCTCAGTAATATATGTTACTTCCAGAAATTAAAGAGAGAGAGTACCGTTTTAAGTTAGCACTTAGGATGGTGCTTCCTATTTTTGCTCTTGTTATTGCTTTAGTTTTTCATACATTTAGTACAAGTCAAGAAACTTTAAATACCTCATTTTACATTGAATCAATTCTAATTTTAGTATTTAGCATCTATTTTATTTTTTATCTTATATATAAAGGTTTTGATACTAAAATAATTGATAGTGTATCAAAAGCTTTTACAAGAGAGTATATATATGAGTATTTAAAAAAGAAGATAAAAACATCTAAAGAGTACACACTTATACTTTTAAGTGTTGATAATCTTTATGAAATAAATAGTCGCTATGGCATTAAAATCGGTGATAAAGTACTTTTTGAAACTCTTAATTGGATAGTTGAATATTTAAAATCAAAAGATATATACAATATTTCGGTAGGGCGCATAAAAGGCGGTGATTTTATAATTGGAGTGCATGGAGATAAAAATAGATATAAAACAATTATAGAGTTAATGTGTCTTAAGAGTGAAGAGTTTAAGATTGATGATATAGAGATTCAGATATCAGGTGTTTTAAATGATATAACTTTTTCAAAAGATATTGATTATTTAATCGAAAATCTTTTTGAATTGCAAGATAAAAATAAAAGTTCTAAATTAACGGCAAAATATATAGATGAAGATATAAATCCAAATGAACTTGAATATAGCGTTATAAATGCTATTAAAAGAAAAGATTTAGTAATTTATACACAAACTGTTTTTGAAAAAGAAGTAGAAGTTTTTAAAGAGTGTTTTGTAAAATTAGAAACGGAAGATGAAAAATTGCTTCATCAAAAGAATTATATGAAAATTTTAGATAAATTAAGATTGATGGGTAATTATGATCTTATAGTTTTAGAAAAAGTAATAAATATGTGTACTCAATCCGACGGTAATAAATTTGCAATTCAAATATCACCTACTTCTTTGAGAAATTCCACTGTTTTAACAAAAATTAAAGAAATTTTTACAAAAAATGAGTGTGCAAAAAATAGAATTATACTGCTTTTTCAAGAAAGTGAATATTATCCGAGAGTAGATAAATTTAATGCAACTCTGCAGCAGTTAAGAAGTTTGGGAGTTCTTATAGCTGTAGATAGATTAGCTTCGTTACATACGAGTTTTTTATATTTACGGGATTTAGATATTGATATAGTTAGATTTGACTCGTACTATACTAAAAATAGCGATGAGGGAGTATATAAAAATATTATAAGTGGTTTTAATGTTATGGCACATGAAAAGGGTCTTAAAACATGGATTAAGATGATTGAAAATCAAAATTGTTACACTTTAGCAAAGGAGCTAGGAGTAGATTACATGCAGGGCAGGTATTTGGCACCTTTAGAAAAAATTGAAAAAAAGAGGAGTTAGTATGAAGTATGGTGAAAAAATTATTAATGAGTTTGATGTAGAAAAAGATTTGGAGATTTGGCCAAATGAGCATAAAAGAAATTATCTTATAAAGATGACACTTCCGGAGTTTTCATGTCTATGTCCAAGAAGCGGATATCCTGATTATGCAACTATATATTTAGAATATACGCCTGATGCATGGGTAGTTGAATTAAAAGCTATAAAACTTTATATAAATTCATTTAGAGATAGACACATCTCTCATGAAAACAGTGCAAATGAGATATATGAAGTTTTAGAGAAAAAACTAAAACCAAAATATATGAAAGTAGTAGCCAATTATAATCCAAGAGGAAATGTTCACACTGTTATAGAGATTGATAGCTCAAGACTTTAAATAATTTTTTAACCAAAGAAGTGCGCTGTCATGGTTAGAAAATTTGCCATGCATTTGAGCATCATAAGCATCAGAGATGATTTTTGAAAATAGAGGCGAGGGCTTAAGAGCAAACTTTAAAATATCTCTTCCCATTAAAATAGCCGGGAGTTTTTTGTCTAATATATTTAGTTCTTTTGCTCTTTTTTTTATCTCTTGAACAGTTTTAAAAGCTTTTGTGTTATCGTTTGTAAGATAAATTGCACTTTTTAAAATAAGAAGCTCATCTATATTTACTTCAGCAGCGAGTTTATATAGGTAATAGTCACTTAGAGAATTTTTATATAGAGTATTTGTATCATTATGTTTTTTAACAAGCAGAAGAGACCTTTGTAAAAGTTCTTTCTCATCTGTTAATTTTTGTATAAAATTTTGAGCCTCTTTTTGAGAAAGGTTATAACAAAGACCCGCTAACATTAAAACAAGATTTGTTTGATTGTTAGTTGTTTTTTGTTTTGCTATAGCATCTATAACGGATAGATTTTGAGTATATATGTTGCTACCAAACTCTTTTAAAAGTTCAAATCCATGTGAAGGTTTTTTTGCATAAAGAAGAAGTTTTTTTACCTCCTCAAATATTCTCTCTTTAGGAAGTTCTTCTAACATCCCTTTTAAAACCATATCTTTACATGTAGAAAAAAGATTATCTTCAATTTTGAGATTAAATCTTGCAGCAAATTGAATAGCTCTTAAAACTCTAAGAGGGTCTTGGCTAAAACTCTCTAAATTTACAGCTCTAAGTATCTTGTTTTTAAAGTCATCAATTCCACCAAATGGGTCTAGTATTTCTTTTTTTAAGACATCATAACCTATAGAGTTTATCGTAAAATCTCTTCTTGATGTTGCAGTTTTAAAATCAAGTGTTGTATCTATGGCTATCTCAAATCCTTTATGTCCAGGTTGAACTTTATTATCAATCCTTGGAAACGAGAAGTCTAAATCATAATCTTCAAAGTATAGTTTGCAAACTCCAAAACTTTTTCCCACGACATTAACAGAGCCGAACTCTTTTAATATATTTTGCAACTCTAAAAAAGAGGAGATTCCATAAACTTCTATATCTATATCTTTAGAATCAATTCTAACAAGAGAATCCCTAATAAAGCCTCCTACAATTATAGGTTTAATACCCAAATTATATAATTTGTCAAATATAATATTTAATTTATCTGGGTAATTAATCATCATAATCATAAATATTGAGTATCTCTTTTTATTTTAAATATATTATAACACTATTTTAGGTATAATCGCAAAAATTTTTATCTTGGTTTTATATTTAATAAGCCAAAGAAGGAAGCCTTGTGCAAAAGATTAGAAATATTGCAGTAATTGCCCATGTTGACCATGGTAAAACAACCATGGTTGATGGACTACTAGAGCAGTCGGGAACATACGGAACTCATGAGCAACATGATGAAAGAGCAATGGATAGTAATGCTTTAGAAAAAGAACGTGGTATTACGATTCTCTCAAAAAACACCGCAATTCGCTATAAAGATTATAAAATTAATATTATAGATACTCCGGGTCACGCCGATTTTGGTGGTGAAGTTGAGCGTGTTTTAAAGATGGTAGATGGTGTTTTGGTACTTGTTGATGCCTATGAGGGTGTTATGCCTCAAACTAAGTTCGTTGTTAAGAAGATGCTTGCACTCGGTAAAAAACCGATTGTTGTTATCAATAAGATTGATAAGCCCTCAGCAGATCCAGAGAGAGTTGTAGATGAGATGTTTGACCTTTTTGCTGCTATGGATGCAACAGAAGATCAACTTGATTTTCCTATCATTTATGCTGCTGCGCGCGATGGTATTGCAAAGCTTGACATGGCAGACCCGGATGGAAACTTTGAGTGTATCTTTGAAACTATTTTAAAGCATATACCGGAGCCTGAGGGGGATAGAGAAAATCATACACAGGCACAGGTATTTACGCTTGACTATGATAACTATGTTGGTAAGATAGGAATTTCTCGTATCTTTAACGGGGTAATTAGAAAAGGTGACAACGTTATGCTTGCAAAAGCTGACGGCGAACTTGTAAAAGGGCGTATTTCTAAGCTTATTGGTTTTCACGGACTTAACCGTATGGAGATTCAAGAAGCTGAAGCTGGAGATATCGTTGCATTTGCAGGTTTAGAAACTGTAGATGTAGGAGATACTATCTGCGACCCTGCTAACCCAATGCCGCTTGATCCGATGCATATCGAAGAGCCGACATTAACAGTTATTTTTTCCGTAAATGACTCTCCTCTTGCAGGACAAGAAGGAAAACACGTAACTTCTAACAAACTCAAAGATAGACTCGAAGCTGAGATGACAACAAACGTTGCTATGAGACTTGAACTTGTAGGCGAGGGTAAATTTAAAGTTTCAGGACGCGGCGAGTTACAGATTACAATTTTAGCCGAAAATATGAGACGTGAAAACTTTGAATTTGGCGTAGGTCGCCCAGAAGTTATCGTAAAAGAGATTGAGGGTGTTAAATGTGAGCCGTTTGAACATCTAGTTATTGATATTCCTGAAGAGTTAAGCGGTACCGTAATTGAGCGTCTTGGAAAAAGAAAAGCAGAAATGAAATCTATGGTTCCAATGGGACAAGGTTTTCAAAGAATTGAGTTTGAAATTCCTGCTCGTGCATTAATTGGATTTCGTGGTCAATTTTTGACAGATACTAAAGGTGAGGGTATTATGAACCACTCATTCTTAGATTTTCGTCCATACAGCGGAGCCGTTGAATCAAGAAGTTACGGTGCGCTTGTAAGTATGGAAAACGGTGAAACTTTAGCGTACTCACTCTTTAATATTCAAGACCGCGGAGTTCTTTTTATAGGACCTCAAACAAAAGTATATGAAGGTATGATTATCGGTGAGCACTCACGTTCAAACGATTTAGTGGTAAATCCTATCAAAGGAAAAGCACAATCAAACGTTCGCTCAAGCGGTGCAGATGAAGCTATTAAACTTATTCCTCCTCGTGATATGTCACTAGAGCGTGCACTAGAGTGGATAGAGGACGATGAACTACTTGAGGTAACACCTAAGAGTATTCGTATTCGTAAAAAATTTCTAACTGAAAACGAAAGAAAAAGATACTCTCGCAAATAATCTTCTATAACTAACTTCTTGCAAACTGCAAGAAGTTAGTAACTAATCTGGTGTAAAATGGCGGTTTTTAGGACATTTGTCCCTGCCACAAAACGAAGTTTTTTAAAAAAATGGATGAATTATATCAGTTAAAATCTCTTTATATATCCATGACAGTAGGGTGTACTTCCCTTTTTCCCATAATAGTTTTGATGACTCTCATCTGCCGGATAAAATTCCGATTTTTCAACTATCTTAGTGGCAACTTTATAGCCGTTGGCTTCAAGTTTTGCTATCAGCTTAGATGCTATTTCTCTCTCTTGTTGGTTATTTACAAAAACTGCGGAGAGATACTGTTCTCCTATATCAGGACCTTGTCCATTAGTTTGAGTGGGATCGTGAATCTCAAAAAAAGTCTTAGCTATCTCTTCGTAAGATATTTTATTTTTGTCATAAATAACTTCAACGGCTTCAAGATGCCCAGTATTTGAGCGGACAACATCATAGTAGCTAGGATTTTTTACATGTCCACCCATAAAACCTGAGATTACCTCCCTTACACCGTTTAATTTTTCCAGATAATACTCTACACCCCAAAAACAGCCGCCTGCAAAGTAAGCATAGGAGAGATTTTCATCTTTAATATCAGGCTTTTTTTTAAGATTTAGCGATAATGAGTTAACACAGTGTCTTGTGTTTTTGGAAGTAAAACCCTCGCCCTCAAAAACATGACCCAAATGTGCACCGCAGTTGGCGCAGACTATCTCTACACGTCTGCCGTCACTATCGGGAACTCTCTTAATGGCACCCTCTATCGCATCATCAAAGCTTGGCCAGCCTGAGCCAGAATCAAACTTATCACTAGAGTCATAAAGCGGAGCATCACAAATCTTGCATGTGTAAATCCCTCTTGATTTCTCATTTGTATATTTACCTGAAAAAGGCCGCTCAGTACCTTTGTTGATAACTATATTTTTTTCCTCTTGGCTAAGTTTTTCTATTTTTGAACCCCATGGTTTTAAATCAGATGCATTCATAGTAATTATTATGAGTATGAAAATTATAAAATTTTTCACACATTACTCCTTTTTGAATTTGTTCTATTATACGCTTTAAAATTTTATGTAAGATAGAGATATTTTATTTGAGTAAAATTTATAATATTGCTTTTATCAAAAAAAAACCTTCATATAGATATAATCCTATACTGAATTTTTAGGAGAAGAGATGAATAGAAAAAAGATATATAATCCTGAATCAAACGAAAGCATCAACGAAAGAAGAATATTTGGTGGTAACCCGACTGGAATATTTGAGCTTAACGATATAAAATATCAATGGGCATATAATCTTTGGGAGATGATGCTAAATAATACATGGTTTCCAAAAGAAGTTGACATGACGCGTGATGTAAGCGACTATAAACAGATTACCGATGTTGAAAAAGCAGCTTATGATAAAGCACTTGCGCAGCTTATTTTCATGGATTCCCTACAAACAAACAATATTATGGACAATATAAACCCCTATGTAACATCTCCAGAAATTAATCTTATTTTGGTTCGTCAAGCTTATGAAGAGGCACTTCATTCACAAAGTTATGCAGTTATGGTTGATAGCATCTCTGCAAACTCCAAAGAGATTTATGACCTCTGGCGACGCGACATGATGCTTAAAAGTAAAAATGATGCGATAGCAGCTGTTTATGAGGAACTTTCTAAAAATCCGACCGAGCATAACTTCGTAAAAGCATGTTTTGCAAATCAGATACTTGAGGGTATCTACTTTTACAGTGGGTTTGCGTATATTTATACACTTGCAAGAAGCGGCAAGATGCTAGGATCTGCTCAGATGATACGCTTCATCCAAAGAGATGAAGTGACGCATTTGGTACTTTTCCAAAATCTTATCAATTCGCTTAGAAAAGAGAGACCCGATCTCTTTACACAGCAGCTTAGAAATGAAGTTGTAGAGATGTTCAAGGAGGCGGTCAGGCTTGAGTCAAACTGGGGAAAATATATCACAGGCGGGCAAGTTTTAGGACTTACGGACGCAATTATAGAGCAGTATATTCAATATCTTGCGGATGACAGATTATATAGTGTGGGCTTTGATAAACTCTACAATGTAGCAAATCCTATAAAATGGGTCGATGATTTCTCAAAATTTAATGACCAAAAAACAAACTTTTTTGAAGGAACGGTTGCAAACTACTCAAAAGGAAGCTTAAGCTTTGATGACGACTTCTAAAGGGAGCGGGTATAAACTCTGCTCGCTTCTTTTTGAAACGACAAAAAACTATAACACTAACTTACAAACTCTTTTAGCGTTAGTAGAAAAAGCTCCAGAAAAATCACTAATCGTTGCTCCTGAAGTTGCTATAACTGGTTTTGATTATGAAAACTTAGATAAAGCCGTAGAGTTTTTTAAGGTAGCCGAAGAGGAGTTAAAAAAAGCCTCTTACAAAAAAATAATCATATTAACTATGCTTGAAAAAAGAGAAGGTAATGTTTTTAATTTTGCTAAGATTTTTTTTAATGGAGAGGTTGTTTATGAGAGAGCAAAGGCAAAACTTTTTCGTTTTGGCGAGGAGCATAAATATATGTCAGAAGGGGACGGAGAAGATATTAAGATTGTTGAAGTTGATGGCATTAAAATAGGCATTTTAATCTGTTTTGAGCTTCGTTTTAAAGAGTTTTGGCAAAAGCTTGAGGGGTGTGATGTTATCGCCGTGCCTTCATGGTGGGGAGTTCTAAGGGTAGAGCATTTTATGGTCATGACAAGAGCGCTTGCTATTATTAATCAGTGTTATGTTATTGCAAGTGACTCACAAAACGAAGAGTGTACAAAAATGAGCGGGATTATAACTCCACATGGTAAAGATGTGAGAAATGAAAATAAGGCTTGCTTGGAGCTTAAATATAATGAAAAAGAGATAGTTAAAATGAGAAGATATATGGATGTGGGCATTGGATAGAATAACCGCAACAAAAACAGCAAAACTAGCCGAGGAGTGCCATAAAAAATTCTCTTTGAGTCAAAGCGTCAAGGATGCAATAGCAAAAACCAATAGGGAAGAGTTTGTTCCGGCAGGTTTTAGGCATAATGCCTATAAACTAGACGCTCTGCCTATGGGTTCGGCTCAGTGGATAAGCTCGCCGTTAACGGTTGCAAAAATGACAGAGTATCTTGAGCCAAAAGGTGCTGACAGGGTCTTAGAGATAGGTTGTGGAAGCGGTTATCAAGCTGCCGTCTTATCACATCTATTTCGCGGAGTTTTTACTATAGAGAGGATAGAGCCGCTTATCTTAGAAGCAAAGGCGCGTTTTAGAAAGCTTAGCATCAGCAATATTCACACAAGACATGATGATGGGCAAAACGGCTGGGCGCAGTATGCTCCATATGACAGAATCCTTTTTTCGGCAACGGCAAAGGAGATACCTGCAAAACTCTTTGAACAACTTTGCGAGGGAGGGGTTTTACTAGCTCCCATGCAAGTCGGAGCTAAACAGATTATTGTGCGTTTTAAAAAAAGAGGCACCTCCTTGCAAAAAGAGGAGTTAGAAGAGTGTGATTTTGTTCCTGTATTAAATGGAATACAAAAATAGTAGAGAAGATTACTTTTTTACTCTTATGCTAGAAAGTAGATGATTTTTAAACAGCGAATTTTATCCCTTTGAAAATTTTTGCTACAGGTGTTAGTATCTTTATGTAGTGGCTTAAATAAGTTTTTTATTGTAAAATACACCAATCTAAACTAGGACAAATTATGGAAGAGATGTATGGCATAAATTACTCAAAACCTGAAGTAATTTTGATGCAAGAGACTGGTATAGGCGTAGCTGAAGCCGCGGCAAGAACATGTTATGACTCATTTCAAAACAGTGAAAACGAAGCTATAAAGTATATTGAAAATCATATACCAGATGATTCTACATGTAAAGAGATAAACTCAATACAAGAGTCAAATCTGCTTCATGACTTGGCTTGGACACACTTTCATCACTCTATTTTGGAACATGTAAATTTAAGTTTTTTGATAAGAGGAACAAGCAGAGGCGTTCTTCAAGAGCACGCCCGTCATCGTATGCAGGCCATAAGCGTAAGAAGTACACGCTATACGATGAGTTCAGTTATAAATGCTTTTGTAGCTTCACAGACAAATAGCGATAAAGATTTTTTTATAGACAAAATTCTTAGTTTTGATATGTTTGTAACTTCTGATAAAGAGTATAACAAAATTGAAATCGGTGCAATGTATGACAAACTAAAATATCAAGAAAAAATAGTAAAAAATTTTAATGAAATTGCCGTGGCAAAAAGCTCATTAAATTCTCTAGAAGAGTTTAGCGGTAATCCTGAAGCGCTTTTTAATGCGCTTGAGGGTGGAAAAAAGAAAAGAAATGTCGGAGATGCTTTTAAGCATATAATAACAGATAATGTAAAAGTTGACATGGTTGTAACATTTAATCTTAGAAGTCTGAAAAACTACTTAACGCTAAGAAACAGCGGTGCTGCTTATTTTCAGATAAGATGGCTTGCGCAAGAGATGATGAGAAAGACACCCTCAAAATATTTAGATTTGATAATTAAAAAAGGTTGAGTAAATGTGGAAGTATATTTTAATAGGCAGTTTTTTATTTAGCGGGTGCTCATATTTTGAGTTTAATTTTGCAATGTGCGAAAATATAGGACCAAACTCTGATCCCCAAATGATAGAAAAGTGCAGAAACTACAATGAAGAAGAGGCGCAAAAAGCTTTTGATAACACAAAAACAAAACCTTTAAGCAATGAAGATTTACTAGAGTTTAAAAAATAATCAAGGAGAAAAAATGAGCGTAGAAAAAGAGTTGGAAGTCAGAAGCGGGGGTGTTTGTGAACTTTGTGGAAGTAGCGAAGGATTGAGTGTTTTAGAAGTTTCTCCCTCAGATGCAAGTGCACAGCAGTCAATATATGTATGTTCAACATGTAAAGAGCAGATAGAAAATCCAGACAAAATGGATGAGACGCACTTTAACTGCCTCAATGATAGCATGTGGAGTGCTGTTCCTGCTGTTGCGGTTATGTCATATAGACTATTAAAGAGTCTTGGTAGAGAAGATTTGGTTGATATGATATACATGGAAGATGATATAAAAGCTTGGGCTGATGCCGGCTTGAAAAGCGAGTCAAAAAATGCACTCCTAAAGGACTCTAACGGTGTCGTTTTGAGTGCAGGAGATAGTGTTGTAATCATTAAAGATTTAGAGGTCAAGGGCGCAGGCTTTACCGCAAAAAGAGGCACTATGGTTAAAAATATTACGATTCCTCAAGATGTGCCAGACCATGTAGAGGGACGAGTAAACGGAACTAAAATTTATCTAAAAACAGAGTTTTTGAAAAAAGCGTAAATTTTTTTTGCTTTTGCAAGTTTGATATAAAAGGTATATATGAATTCTCTAAAATCAGTAGCCATAAATATATCAATACCGTTTTTTATATTTTCGGTATTTACGCTTATAACATTTTATGAGGCTAAAATCCCTAAGATTATATTTAGCCTTGTACCATACCTCTTTTATGCGATAAGTGCACTTATCGTATGGGTTTCTTGGCACTTTAACCGCAATAGATTTATATTTATAATTATACCGCTACTGCTTATAAGCTTGGGATTTGAGTATCTTAGTGCTAGTAAAAAAACAGATCTGTTTTTTTACGCCTCTGTACTTTATCCGCTGCATCTGCTTCTTTTTTTATCTCTAAGAGAGAGGGGACTTTTCTCAATCTGGGGTATTTTAAAAATCCTGTTTTTTTTATTGGAGATAGGAGTCGTTTCATACTTCATCGCTTATCCAAATAGTGAGTTGATAGCTCTGCTAAAGATTAAACTCTTTGCCATCTCTTTTTACCCATTGCAGGATTTATCTGTTGGAGTTGCTATTTTTGTGCTCTTTATAATGGGCATACTTCTAATGTTTAGCAGATATCTGCTCTACAATGGCTCCTTTTTGGTAATTGTTATAACTTTTTATGCAGGTTTTTATTTTATAAAAATGCCCCATGCAAATGAGCTTTCAATGCTTGCAATTGGCATAATTATCTTTATTTTACTTATAAGGGAGTCCTATCGTCTAGCTTTTTATGATGAGTTGACATCACTTCCAGGAAGAAGAGCGCTGGTGGAGGATATGGCAAAGCTTGGCATCAGGTACTCTCTTTCCATGATAGATATTGATCATTTTAAGAAGTTTAATGACACATACGGACATGACACGGGCGATGAGGTTTTAAAGATGGTTGCTTCAAAGCTTGCAAATGTTGGAGGCGGCGGAAAGGCTTATAGATACGGGGGAGAAGAGTTTGTGCTTCTTTTTCCATCAAAAGATGTGGATGAGTCTTTCATGCAAACGGATACACTAAGAGATACCATTGCAAAAAGTCCCTTTATTGTTAGGAATAAGAATAGTTCTAAAACAATATATATAAATATTTCAGCCGGAGTTGTACAAAAAAGCTCCAAAGACAAAGATTCGTTTGCGGTCATGAAAAGAGCAGACAATGCTCTTTATAAAGCAAAAAAAGCGGGAAGAAACCAGGTAATAAAAGCATAGAAAAAGGTATACATGCAGGCAAATTATAGATTTTATAAAATAGATAAAGATTTTAGAAATCCCTATGCAAGGGACAGAGACAGGGTTATTCACTCCGGAAGCTTTAGAAAGCTTGAGTATAAGACGCAAGTTTTTTTAAATCAGGAGGGAGATTTTTTTCGTACACGTCTGACACACTCTATAGAGGTTTCTCAGATTGCTCGCTCGATTACATCTCATCTAGGCTTAAATGAATCACTAGCTGAAGCAATCGCGCTCTCACATGATTTAGGACATACCCCTTTTGGGCATATTGGCGGCGATACGCTTGATGAGTGCTTAAAAGATGATGGATTTAAAAATGGTTTTGATCATAACTTTCAAAGCTTTAGAGTTGTTTCCTCACTAGAGAAGAGATATAACGATTTTAGTGGGTTAAATCTTACATTTGCAACGCTAGAGGGAATACTTAAACACTCATACCCATACAAAAAAAGTTTTTTGCCCCCTATTATAGATGAGCAGTTTCATCTTCAGACACATCCAAGCATTGAGGCGATGATAGTTGACCGCGCCGATGAGATTGCTTATATAACCCATGATATAGATGATGGTGTGAATTCAGGGCTGATTAGTTTTGATGATTTGAAAGAGAGCAAGCTGATAAAAGAGATTTTAGAGAAGGTAAAAAAAGAGGGAGTCAGCGAGCAGGAGGATGAGATGTTTCGCTATCGATTTGTTTCACATCTTATCAACCGTTTGGTTTATTCGCTTATAGAGTTCTCAAAAGACAAAGTTGACAACTCTGAAATACTCTGTGCAACGCTTGACAGCAAAACTGAGCTACCTATTGGATTTGAGCCAAAACTTGAATTAGAGATAAAAAAACTTAAAAAACTACTTTTTTCAAAACTCTATCAACATAAAGATATTATGATAAAGATGTTTGCAGGCAAGCAGGCTATAAAAGGTCTCTACAGCGGTTTAAATGAGGAGCCAAAGATGCTTCCGAAATTTTATCGTGAGCAGTTGCTCGGCAGAAATAAACATAGGGTTATTGCTGATTATATAGCTTCTATGAGTGATAGACATGCGCTATCGTTTTATAATGAGATGTATGGGAAACTGTAACTGAGTTGTAGATTAAGATATAAGCCCGAAGGCTTATATTAGAGGCGTGATTCGTAGCGTCTCATCATATAAAGACGCTTAAGCATTTTCTTACGAGATGCAATTAAGAATTTCTTACGTTTTTCAGTTTCCGTCTCATGGAAACGGCGAGCACGAGCTTCTGTAACGATTAAGTTACGGTCAGTCTGCTTCTTGAAACGGCGGTAAGATGCATCAAAATTATCATCACTGCGTAGTACGATACCTGGCATTTCACATCACCTACTTTCTTTAAAATTTGGAGTCGAATTATATCATAAATATCTTCATTTAAATTTTTATTTAGAGTCTTTACCTATTTTTTTGAAATGTTGATACAAATCAAGGAACCCCTTTTCTAAATAGGATAAAATTTCTCTGATTTAAAAAACTAGAGCGTAACGCGTTCTTACCAAGGGAAAAAAATGAAAACATTCATTTTAACAGTAACTTTAACGTTGGGTGTCCTCCAAGCTGAAAATATCGTTCATTACGATATAAAAGATACAAATACTCAGATTGATAAACCAAATCATCCGAGTACAGATATTTATTAATATCTAAAATTTTATTTCTCCTTCTAAAATAGGTCTTAATATGACCTGTTTTAGTGACTCGCAAGCAAATCTCTGCAAACTCCCTTTAACGAACATTTTTGTATAATTCAAACATGATTACCCAAGACTCCATAGAAGCCCTAAAAGCACGCCTTGATATTGTTGATGTAGTAGGTTCGTATGTGGAACTTAGAAAAGTGGGCGCAAATTTCAAAGCTCCATGCCCCTTTCACGATGAAAAAACAGCTTCGTTCGTAGTGAGCCCCGCTAAGCAGATATATCACTGTTTTGGTTGTGGTGCGGGTGGCGATAGCATCAAGTTTGTTATGGAGTATGAAAAATTAAGTTATCCACAAGCCCTTGAAAAGCTCGCCTCCTCAACTAACTTCTCCCTCTCGTACAGTGAGGGTAAAAAAGATAAACCACGCTCACGGATTATGGAAAAAATTTGTAGCCAGTACCAATATCTGCTTATGAAAAATCCTTCGGCTCTCTCATATATAAAAGAGCGTGGGATTTATGAGGGGAGCGTAGAGAAGTTCGGCATAGGTTATGCGCCTGATTCAAATAGCACGATAAACTATATAAATTCTGAACTTTTAAACATGAATGAAGCCTTAGAGATGGGTATAATCGGTAGAGAAAATGGAAGAGCGTATGCTAGATTTATAGAGCGAATAACATTTCCCATCCACTCTGCAAACGGTACTATAGTCGGCTTCGGCGGCAGAACGATAACGGGGCATCAGGCAAAATACATAAACTCTCCCGAGACACCGTTTTTTAACAAGTCGCGTCTTCTTTATGCTTATCATCATGCCAAACAGAGCATCTACAAAACAAAACAGATGGTTATAACAGAGGGTTATCTAGATGTTATAATGCTGCATCAAGCAGGATTTGATAACGCCGTTGCAACATTAGGTACCGCGCTTACCTCTGAACATCTTCCGCTTTTAAGAAAGGGAGAGCCTGAGATTGTCATGGCTTATGATGGAGATAAAGCGGGGCGCGCGGCAGCGCTTAGAGCATCAAAGCTTTTAAGTGCAAGTGGATTTAGCGGTGGAGTTGTTATCTTTGGAACAGGTTTGGACCCCGCCGATATGGTACAAAAGGGTGCAATAGAGGAGCTTTCAGAGATGTTTAGAACTCCCCAGCCTTTTATAGAGTTTGTTATAGATGAGATACTCTCGCTCTACAATCTCTCTGATCCTAAAGCAAAAGAGCTATGTATGCAAGAGGCAATAGGCTATCTAAAAACCCTCTCGGCTATGCTTCAAGACAGATATAAATCGTACTTGGCACAAAGGCTAGGAATCAATCCATCATTTGTAAGACTGGCTAAGCAAACTAACACTGACATCAGCAGACCCGTTGATGATAGAAGCCGTCATAAAGATATGTGGGAATTAACACTTATAAAAACAGTTTTAGAGCATCCCGAATTTATAGACCAGATACTAGATGTTTTAGATCCGTCTCTTTTACAGTTTCACTCACATGAGTTCGCCTTGGCGCTTAGAGGAAGACTTGAGGAACCTTTGTTGATGGCAATCTCTGTAGATGAGCAGATAAAACCTCTAAAAAATGAGGAGGCTCTAAGGGCGGAGCTAATCGCATTTTTAACGAAACATTATGAACGCGAGTACAAGAAGGTAAACATGCAAAAGGAGATATCTTTTGAAGAGAAGGCTTTTTTTATTCGTAGATACAGAGAAAAAATCTCACAGCTACAAAAAGGTGAGCTTGTAGCTTTTAAGAGTTAGCATCGTCACTATTTTTTGGCTTGCGCTCTTTTATAGATATCTTTCTTCCAACATTTTTAGGTGCTTGTTGCCCCTCTTTTGGTTTTCCGTCATGACGATGGTTTCTCTCGCCACTTTTACCTGAAAATTTTGGCTTGCCGTTTTCATCTTTGCCTAAAAATTTATTTGGTTTTTTAGAATCTCTTTTAGGTTTTTCAAAAGGTTTTCTTTCGGAGCTTTCGCCATCTCTTTTAGGTTTTTCAAAAGGTTTTCTTTCAAAACCTTCAGCACCACTTTTTGGCTTATCATATTTTGGTTTCTCAAAGCTCTTGCGTTTGTTGTCATCACTTTTTGGTTTGTCATATCTAGGTTTATCAGAAGACTTTTTTTCATATTTTGGTTTAGTGTCTGCATCCGGATTAAATGCATACTCTCTTTTTGATTTTAAAGCGGGCTTAGCTATCTTCATGTTCTCTTGCTCTTCATATTCAAAACCTGCAATAATCTCCTGTTTTATGACTCTCTTTAAAAGAGTCTCTATAGGATAGAGCTGTTTTTGTTCGCTAATATCAAGTAAAATAAGTGCACACTCAGTAGCCCTAATAACTCTTGATATGTAAAGATTAGCATCAGATGGCAAATCGTAGCTGATAAGTAGTTCGTATTTTAACTCTGGCAGTTTTGAGAGTTCAGTGTCACTAAGAACTTTAACATTCTCATTTTTTAATCCATTTTTTATTGTGCTGCTATCTTGAGTTGTTACAACTATAGTGTCAAGGTTGTTGTTTTGTTCTATTAGCAGGTTAAGAAGTGATAATTTTTTAGCATTAGGACATGGATGAATACGATGTTTGTTGTGTTTTAGAGTTATTTGGCTACTTGGCATAATGTGTCCTAAGAGGGGTTTTAAATTTAACTTACATTATATCTCATATTAGCATAAATTATGCTATTATCTACAAATACTACAAATCAGGAAAAGAATGTCATTTAGCACGTTAGGTTTATCAGCTCCTCTACTAAAAGCTGTCAAAGAACAGGGTTATAGCGAACCCACACCCATCCAAAAACAAGCAATACCGGTAATTTTAAGCAGAAAAGATATTTTAGCAGGCGCGCAGACAGGAACTGGCAAGACTGCCGGTTTTACGCTGCCTTTACTCGAACTCTTAAGTAGCACAAAACCTGCAAAGTCAAAGCAGAGCATCAGAGCACTTATAATCACTCCCACAAGAGAATTAGCTGCACAAGTCGGTGAGAGCGTTGAGGTTTATGGAAAATATCTTTCGTTTAAATCAGCAATTATCTTTGGAGGAGTTAAAATCAATCCGCAGTTGACAAAGCTGAAAAAAGGTGTTGATATAGTTATTGCAACACCGGGGCGACTCTTAGACCATGTATCACAAAAGAGCATAGATTTAAGGGATGTTGAGTTTCTTATACTAGATGAAGCAGATAGAATGCTGGATATGGGTTTTATTAATGATATTAAAAAGATATTGGCGATTCTTCCCAAGCAGAAGCAAACTCTACTGTTTTCAGCTACGTATTCTGAGGAGATTAAAAAACTCTCGGATAAATTATTAAACTCCCCCGTACTTATAGAAGTTGCGCGTCCAAACATAGCATCTCAGAGTGTGAAGCAGGTAGTTTATCCGGTGGATAAAGAGCGCAAGCGCGAGCTTTTGGCACACCTTATTAATGAGGGAAAATGGAAGCAGGTGCTTGTATTTACAAGAACAAAACATGGAGCAAACCGTCTTACGGGGCAGTTGGAAAAAGATGGTATAACTGCTGTTGCCATTCATGGAAACAAGAGTCAAAATGCAAGAACAAAAGCATTGGACGACTTTAAAAAAGGGGAAGTTAGGGTTTTGGTTGCAACGGATATTGCAGCGAGAGGGATAGATATAGATCAGCTTCCTCATGTGATAAATTATGAGCTTCCAAACGTACCCGAGGATTATATTCATAGAATAGGGCGAACGGGGCGTGCCGGAAATGAGGGCGAAGCGATTTCTCTTGTGTGTATAGATGAACATGAGTATTTGGCAAATATAGAGAAGTTGATAAAAAACGATATCCAAAAGGTTTGGCTAAAAGATTTTAAACCAGATCCTAGCATTAAAGCAGAGCCTATAAATCAAGGTGGTGGCAGAGGTTCAAACTCCAGAGGCAGAGCACAAAACAAAGCACCACAGAGTCCTAAAAAAGAGCACTCTAGAAGAAAAAACAGAAATAGTATATAATTATCAATTTTATAAGGAGTAGGATGAAAGCAATCGCACTATTTAGCGGCGGGTTAGACTCAACTTTAGCAATAAAACTTATAATAGATCAAGGCATAAAAGTCTTGGCTGTAAATATCAATACCGGCTTTGGAAGCACGAAAGACAGGCTTGAACATATGCAAAACATGTGTGAACAAGTCGGAGCAGAGCTAAAAATCATAGATATTGAGAGTGAATTTTTGCAAGATGTACTTTTTGACCCAAAACATGGATACGGTAAAAATTTCAACCCATGTATAGATTGTCATGCAAAGATGTTTAGCGTGGCAAAAAGAGTTATGGAGGCAGAAGGTGCCTCGTTTTTAATAAGCGGCGAGGTTTTAGGACAGCGTCCTATGAGCCAAAACAAAGATGCAATGCAAACTGTTTTAAACGAGAGTAATTGTGAGGGGTTGCTACTGCGTCCGCTATCTGCAAAAGCCCTTGAGCCTACAATCGCTGAGATAGAGGGCTGGGTAGATAGAGACAAACTTGAAGAAATTGTGGGAAGAAGCCGTGACAGGCAGCTAGAGCTTGCAAAGGAGATAGGATTAGAAGATTTTGAGAGTCCCGGAGGAGGCTGTCTTTTAACAGATGCAAATTTTGCCAAGAAGATGTTTGATTTTATAAAATATGATACGTTTGAGGTAAAAGATATTCCTGTTATGAAATTTGGGCGCCATTTAAGGCTTCCTGATGGAGCAAAACTGGTTGTAGGAAGAAATAAAGATGAGAATGCACATCTTCAAGAGATACAGAATGATAAATATTATCATATAAAGACTATAGCACTTCCAGGTCCTCACTCGCTTCTTAGCAAAAATGCTACAAAGGCAGATAAAGAGTTGGCGGCAAAAATAATTCTTACCTATTGCAAAACACAAAAGGAGGAGAACTATTCACTCTCCTTTAACCAAGAAGAGGAACTTCAAGCAAGGGCATTTGACTCTCGAGAAGAGTTAGCGCCATACACCATAATGTAATTTTATATTTAGAAATTTAGATGCTACTGCTTTTATGATTTTAATTTTTATTAAAATCATACTCTTTAGAGTTTTTGTAAAACTTTATCGCATCTGAAATCTTCTGCTCTTTATATACTTTTTTATCACATACAACTCTGCACTTGATTTTACTGTTTTTACCCGCACTCTCATTTAGCTCATTTTTTTTTGTCTCATAAGCGGACATGTCAAAAGCAATAACTTTTGAATCAAAAGGAGTTTTGGCAATTAAGAGTATCGGAAATAGTAAGAGTAATAATTTCATAGTTCAAAATTATATCTATTTTTTTAATATTTTTAATATTGGAATAATTTATGCTACTACTTTAATAAAATCTATGAGTAAAAAGGTGGTGCAAAGTGGTATTGCTAGATGCTAAAAGTAAAAGCGGCTCATCATCGCCCTTAGCTCTTGTAACCCCAAAAAATGAGAAGGGCAGTTCATTTTCAGATCTTCTAAGGGGAGCAAGTGAAAAAAAAGAGGGCAAGGGTGTTCAAAACGGTTCTCTGATTTTAGCACTGGGCGGTGACGTTAAAGACGTTAAACCTGCACAAGTTGGCATAAAGTCGGAAAAAAATCTCTCTCTTTTAAAGAGTGAAGATAAATTAACTCTGCTAGTAGATAAAGAGGAGCTCTTAGAGTTAAATCCAAAACTCGCATCTTCTCTTACTAAAGAGGATATGAGAGGCTTGATAGCCGAGGCAAAAAACTATCTCAAAGAAAAAATCCAAAATAGTGACGGATACAAAAAAGCAGAAATAAAAGAGCTTCCAAAAACTCTAGGCGGTTTAGTTGAAGCTGCTAAAAAATTTGGTATTGACGTCAGCAAAATTAGCTTTGAAGAGTTAAAAGCGGGTGTTAAAAATGATACAAACTTAAAAGAGTTGCACGCAGAGATACCAAAAGAGACACCTGCGCAAAAGAGAGTAGACGCTGAACTGCTAAAAGATGCAGTTCAAGAAAAGAGAAGTGGCTTAGAAAAAGAGGTACGCCCAGAAATGTCAAAAGAGGTCCGTTTAGATTCTTTTAAAGAAGAAATACCTCTTAAGAAAAATATTAACATTGAAGAAAAAAAGATAAATAGTGCTGCTGTAAATGCACAAAGAACAGAGGCAGAAGTAACAGAGGAGATAAAAAACGGCGAAAAAACTACTCATAAAGAGATAAAGGAAACGCTGCTTTTTAAAGCGCAAACTCCGCAGCAACATGCAACAACAGAGCAGATAGTGCAGGTTAAAGCAAACAGTATGCAAAAAACAGAAGAAAAAACAGCTAAGACAAAAGCAGATGAGACACTCAAGCTTCTACTTCGTGAAGAGAAGACATCTCAAAATACTTTGGGGTTAACGGCTGATTTTTCCGTAGCTACTGCTAGAGTGATTGCTCCAAGTCCGGTACAGGATGGTGTAAAAACATTGGAGCAGCTTCTAGCCGGGGATGCTTCCTCCTCCGAACAAAGCAGTTCATCTGCAAAAACAGAATCATTAACAACACACAAAGCTGATAGTTTTGAGGTTAAATTAAACGAAGCAAAGCAGATGATTAAATATCTTTCTAACGATGTAAAGAGTGCTATTGAGGATTATAAATCGCCATTTACTAGAGTTAAGATTCAGCTCAATCCTGCACATTTGGGAGAGGTTGATTTGACGATAGTACAAAGAGGCAAAAACCTGCATGTAAATATCAGCTCAAACAATGTTGCCGTAAATACGCTTGCCATGAATGCGAATGAGCTAAGGACGCAGTTAAGCAATAGTGGAATAAATAATGCTACATTAAATTTTAGTGACGGTTCGCAAAGCGGCGATACAAATGCGGGTGGAGGACATCAGCAGAGACAAAATGAGCAGAAGGCTCATGAAGAGTATAGCTATTTTGAGAGCGAAGAGGCACATGAGGAGATACTAAGCTCGTTAGAGATTGTAGCCCCAAGATATATATAAAGGAGAGACCACTATGGCAATTACATCAACAGGCTTAAATGCCGCGACAAATGCAGAGTATGCAGCTTCGGCAAAAACAAAAGACAAGTCGGTTTTGGATAAAGATGATTTTATGACTCTTTTGTTAGTAGAGCTTCAAAATCAAGATCCGACAGAGCCGATGGATAGCGAGAAAATTTTAACGCAAACTTCACAGCTAGCGACACTAGAAGCTACTGAAAACACCAATAAAGCGTTATCGGATTTGGCAGCTTCACTTGGTAATTCACAACAGTTTAGCACCATCTCTGCTATCGGTAAAACAGCTGATATAGGGAGTAATGCAATCGTTTTTGATGAAGGAAGCGATACTACTTTTGAGGTCTATTTTCCCGATGATATAGATAGAGGAAATGTTGAGATACTTGATGTTAACGGAAATGTAATAAAGACATTGGATGTCGGTACAAATCCTAAGGGAGTGTATCAGTTTACATGGGACGGAACAGACGCAAATGGAAACCAAGTCAAAAGCGGCATCTATTATGCGACTGCTTCTTATAAAAACCCTAACGGCGATGATTTGACAACAAGAGTTGGAGCGTATCCTATAGAATCAGTTAAATTTGAGGGTAACGAAACCTATTTCAAAGTTGGCTCTAATTATGTCTCTCTCGCAGATGTAAAAGAGATTTACTAAAGAGCAGAGGTGCACTAAAATGATGAGTCAGGCTTTTTATACCGGAATAAACGGAATTAAAACGCATCAGTATGGAATTGATGTTATTTCTGATAATTTAGCAAATATAAATACAGTCGGATTTCGTGGATATACAACAGAGTTCTCATCACTTTTTGAAGAGGCTCTTGTTACAGCCTCGGCTTCTTCAAGCGTGAGTAGCAGTATTGGGATAGGTTCAAAGTTAAATTCAGTTGTTATGAATGAGGGCAAAGGTGTTATACAACTAAGCGATAGAAGCACAGATCTGGCAATTTTAGGTGACGGCTGGTTTGGTATTCAAGCTGAGGGCAAACCGATATATACTCGTGATGGCGCCTTTTCATTTGATAAAAATAGAAATTTAGTCACAAATGACGGTTATTATGTTTTGGGAACTATGGGAGAGAATGTTACAGACGGAGTATTGACTGAGCAATTGGCAGAAGTTGAGCTTGGGGATGTAAATACTCAACAGAAGCTTCGTTTTGCGGAAAACCTGATTTTTCCGTCTCAGCCGACAACCGAGGCAACCTTTTACGGAAATTTAGGCTCAGGGGATGAAGCAAGAGTGATAAGTACACAAATTGTTGATGCACAAAGCAATAGAAACAATTTGAGACTCGAGTTTACAAAGAGCACTCCTCAGGTCTCTCCGGGAGCTCAGTGGGATATAGCCGCTACAGTTGAAAATCTTGATAGAACAGAGATTTACAGCTCAAGTAACGGCACGGCAAGTTTTGATGATTCAGGGGCTCTTCTATCTTCAACACTCACATCCATAGATAACAACGGCACAGAAGTAGCCATAAATCTTGGCAGCGGATATGACGGTATTATATCCGTAGGAGATACTTTTAGTGGCTCAAGCTCCGCAAACGGTATGGAAGCCGGAGATCTTCTTGGATACGATATAAATAAAAATGCAGAGGTAATCGCTACTTTTTCTAACGGTATGCAAAGTGCTGTTGGAAAGATTGGAGTATATCATTTTCAAAACGATAGGGGACTTGAACGCTTAGGCAGTTCAAGATTTGCAGAGTCTCAAAATAGTGGCAAGGCAATATTTTTTCAAGATGAAAACGGTAAAAATATTATAGGAACGGATATTACAAACTTTAAGCTTGAGGGTTCAAATGTTGAGATGGCAGCCGGTCTTACAGAGATTATCATTATGCAAAGATCATACGATGCGAACTCAAAATCAATAACAACAGCAGATGAGATGTTACAAAAAGCCTTAAATATGAATGCTTAATAAAGTTGGAACATAAAATGCTAATTAACTATACTAATAAATGAAGGATTTAAAATGTTAAAATCACTTTTTTCCGGTGTGTCCGGACTACAGTCGCATCAAATTGCAATGGACGTAGAATCAAATAATATTGCAAACGTAAATACTGTAGGTTTTAAATATTCACGTGCAAACTTTTCTGACCTTCTTGCTCAGACGCAAGCAATTGCTACTGCTCCTCAAGGCTCACTAGGTGGTAAAAATCCCGTGCAGGTAGGTCTTGGTGCGAGCGCTAGCTCAATCACTAAGATTTTTGCACAGGGTTCTGTTCAAAATTCTGATAAAAATACAGACGTTGCAATTCAAGGAGACGGTTTTTTCATAGTCTCTCCGGATGGCGGAAATACATACAAATATACTCGCTCAGGCGACTTTAAATTTGATGCAGGCGGAAATTTTGTCGATAACAACGGTTTTATTGTGCAGGGCTGGCTTAGAGACAGAACAACAGGTTTAGTTGATGCTACGGCACCGATTACAAACATAAATATACCGCCGGGACTTACTACTCCTGCATCTCCAACACAAAATGTTGTTGTAAAAGCAAATCTAAATTCAGGTCCTTTGGTTAAGACTTTTTCGCCTGCTTATGAAGTTCCCGCAGGACCTCCGCCGGCACTTCCAATCCCGCCCGCATTAGATAAAAACGGAAATGCTATAGAATCAGGTGATATGGGTGTTTTGTTTAATGACTCTGGGGAGGCATTTAATCTTCAGACAGGTCAAGGTATTTGGGCGTCTTTTGTAAATTCTGAGGTAACATCAGGCGGAGTG
>Ga0265293_10003538_pt1 | contig 28902 bp, 27 predicted proteins | sample Munlanlewell138R_FD_192505 | JGI IMG/M metagenome (GOLD analysis project Ga0265293, IMG submission 192505) | Leachate microbial communities from a municipal landfill in Southern Ontario, Canada - Leachate well 138R | ecosystem: Engineered > Solid waste > Landfill > Unclassified | place: Canada... | reverse complement strand
ATGGGCGCTCGTCTAATTCGCTTCTTAATCTGTCTGTTCAGTTTTTAAGGTCCATCGCCGCCTCTCTCAAAAGTCATCTTCCAAAAGCGACAGCTTTTATATAATATAACAAAATAATATTATTGTCAACAATTTTAATCATATTCAATAAAACTATAAATCTTATATCAAAAACAATCAAAAACCTCCAAAGCAACCCCCTTTTAATCCAAACAAAAAAGCCAAGATTTCTATCTCGGCTTTTGCAGCAACCCTAAGGATGTTTTCTTTTCCTACAAAACAATTATTCGGACTGTGTTCGAGAATGTTGTGTGGTTTTAGCTTAATCTTTATAGTCCCAAACAACCGGTCTGTCTGAATAGTTCCAATTACTATCCCAACCGCTTGGCTTGCTTGCGGCACGGGCATAAATTGTTAGACTGTTGCAATCATAAAAGGCATAACTTCCTATGCTTGTTACATTGCCCCCGATTATTACGCTCGTTAGGCTACTGCAACCACGGAAAGCATAATTTCCTATGCTCGTTATGCTGGTGGGAATTGTGATTGAAGTGAGATTGTTGCAATTGAAGAAGGTGTGAGAGCCGATAGAGTGCCCTCCCGTTATTGTTACAGTTTTTAAAGAGGAAGGAATATAATCGCTGTTATCAATATAAGAGTTTGCTCCAAAGATATATCCAAAGTGAGTGTTGCTTGTGCCGTTCAAGGTATTTCCCACAAAGGGCAAGACGATATCTACAAGCCCGTTACAATCATAAAAGGCATATTTTCCTATGCTCGTTACGCTGCCCCCGATTGTGATTGAGGTTAGACTGCTACAACCAAAGAACACCCAATCGCCTATGCTCGTTATGTTGATGGGAATTGTGATTGAAGTGAGATTATTGCAACCACTGAAGGCATAATCTTCTATGCTCGTTACGCTGTCAGGGATTGTGTAGCTTGTCAACTCTTTGCCTATGGGGTATCGTATCAAAGTCTTGGCATCCTTGCTGAATAACACTCCCTCAACAGACTTGTATTTAACATTAGCATTAGATATATTTATATAATTTAGACTGTCGCACCCTTTAAAAGCGTTAGTTCCTATGCTTGTTACGCTGTTAGGTATTGTTACGCTCGTTAGGTCATTGCAATTATAGAAAGCATAGTGTTCAATATTTAACACGCTGTCTGGAATTGTTATGCTCATTAAACTACTACAAGAGCGGAAAGCATAACTTCCAATGCTTGTTACACTATCCCCGATTATTATGCTCGTTAGACTACTGCAATTGTAGAATGCAGAATCACCTATGCTTATTACGCTCTCTGGTATTGTTACGCTTGTAAGGCTACCGCAACCACTGAAAGCAAAACTTCCTATGCTCGTTACGCTGCCCCCTATCGTTACGCTTGTAAGGCTGCTGCAATCATAAAAAACATAATTTCCCATGTTTATTATGCTGTCTGGTATTGTTACGCTCGTTAGGTTGTTGCAATTATAGAAAGAATAAGAATCAATAGAACTCCCTCCCGTTATTGTTACAGTTTTGAGTGAGTATGGAATATAAACGCTGTTTTCACTATAAGAGCTTGCTCCAAAAATATATCCAAAGTGAGTGTAGCCTGTGCCGTTTAAGGTTTCCCCAACAAAGGGCAAGGTAATATCCATAAGGTTGTTGCAACCGCTAAAAGCAGAATAACCTATATTTATTACGCTTTCGGGTATTGTTATGCTTGTAAGGCCACTGCACCCGCTAAAAGCAAAATGTTCTATATTAGTTATACTATCAAGTATAACTATACTAGTCAAACTACTGCAACCACTAAACGCATAATTACCTATTGAGGTTGCTTGGGTTATTACAACCGTTTTTAAAGAGGATGGAATATACGAACTGTTATCATTGTAAGAGCTTGCTCCAAAGATATATCCAAAATGAATGTTGCTTGGGTTGTTTAAGGCACTTCCCACAAAGGGCAAGGTGATATCTACAAGCCCGCTACAACCGCTGAAAGCAGAGCCGCCTATGTTCGTTACACTATTGGGAATACTCATTGAGCTTAGACCTGTGCAACCTTCGAATGCGTTATTGCCTATTGTTCTAAGCCCATATGGAATAACAATAGAAGTTATACGGTTATAATCTTTAAAAGCATACGGAGCGATATCGATTACCGAGTTGCCTTCTATCTCGGCGGGAATCTCGAGGGAGGTTTTTGTCGCCCCTAATTCGGTCAGTCCCGTTATAATATAATTGTTTCCGCTCCTAGTGAAAGTGAACGGTGATAACCATTTTGCATAAAGTTTTATATTGTTTTGTATGGTACTACTGTTAAAAGACCACTTTTCGTCCAGTGTTTCCCCATTGGTTAAACTTGTATACCAACCATCAAGAGTATATCCCTCACGACTGCACTCGGGAATGGCTATTCTACTACCTTGCCCCAAAAGAAGGCTTTCTACATCAGTACCGCCATTTGTTACGAACTCTACTTTTGCCGACCATTCCGCTTTAACGGTGATATCTCCAACAATATTATCAAAAGCCTTGTCCCAAGAGAGCGTCAATTCGGGTTTCGTAAAGATAGGAGCATCGGCCGCTTTGCCGTGTTCTACCGTTTGAGTAACTTCACCCGAAACAAATGTGCCGCCATTACCGTCAAAGATTACCGTATGTGTCTTTATTTCCTCATTAGGAATTCCCCCTTTGGCATAAATTTGAATATTTTCCGAAAGGGAAATGCCTAAGAGAGAATTTGCAGTAAAGGGTCTTTCCCAAATATCCTTATCCCAAAACCAGCCGTCAAAAATATAACCGTCTTTTGAGGGGTCGTTTGGCATCTTAACAATCTCATTGCCACTCGTATTTATAGTATGATATATTTCACCATCTACGATAAATGAAATCTCAAATTCGATATTACTACATGCGGCAAAAATGCCGATACAAATCCCAATAATTATAAAAAATCCCAATAATTTGCCAACCCGTTTCATAAAACACCCTCTCCAAAATCAATTTCTCGTAATAACATAAATATAAGTGCTAATTACATAATAAGGTATTTTTATTGTTTTTGCAACCACTATTTTATTATAGGCTTTTAATTTACAGATTGATTAAATTTGCTTGCAACTGCGAAATCATTGCCTTTAATTTTTAGCAAAGCATAAGAAATATTGAGCCTATTTTACAATATAATTATTCCGCACTTTACCCATCAAAATTTCCGCACTTTGCCCGTCAATATTTCCGCATAAGCTCTTGCTTATACTTTATTATTTGCAAAAAACTTGCCCAAAAAAGCCAAGATGCTATATCTCGGCTTTTGGGTGTCTTTTGGCGCACCCTAAGAGGGTCGAACTCCTAGCCTTCGGTTCCGTAGTTCTCCCTTAAGTAGAACTCTGTCATTTTTAGGAGAAAATATTACATATATTATCCCTATAATTTTTAGAATTCTTTCCGATTATCCGGTGCCGCTCCCCGCCTTATCTATCATACCCTATCGTGTATATTTTCGGGGTGACTCACGGGTGACTTTTTAGGTTGCACAGGATTATATATGAGTTGATATAGCTTTTTTGCTAATCTCTTAAACATCCTATTGGACCAATGCAGACTCCGTAGGCGGATCAATGAATCCTTGATTGATGTATTTTGTCAAGTTTTGTTGCGTACTTTTGTCGTAAATTATTGATATTTCTTGTCGCATTAGTTGAACAAACAATGAGAGACTTGCAAGTATAGTTAGGATATTTTGCCGAATATCTTAATTTAACGCATGGGTAGTTGAGATTTATCCTCGAAAATCAAATCTGACTTCACAATTCCCAACCTAAAGAGAGAGGATAGAGAAGACTTTTCAACCGTTTGCCGACAGAGAAAAATTTTTACTATAGAGGTCCCAAAAAGCAATCGTTTGTGAAAATTAGAAACTAAACATTACAGGAAGGTAATTTATATACACTAATAAAAACCACGGAAAAAGGCTTACGAGATGCAAAATTGGTATGATCTAATCACAATTGATTTGGGGTGGTCCGTTTTTTTCTATTAAAGCACTTATAAGTAAGTCGATATCAGTATAAGGATTTGCATATTTTGTATGTAGCGTTATTTCTTTATGGCTATACTCTTTCCGCAAATCTTGTGCGTTCTTGATTGCTATGGAGTAATTCGTCTGTATTTGGGTGCATTTTTGCAAAATATCCATACTCTCTGTATAATTTGGCACATATCCCTCAAGCTGTTTCTTAACATTGCGACTTTTATTTTCACGATTCGGATGCCTTGTAAAATGCAATAAGAACCAAATCTCAAAGCACGGATTGGATACGAAAATATTAATTTTGCTGTATTTAATCTTGAGCAATTGTATCAACTTTGCCCTATTGTCGTCAATATCTAAGTCTATGAGGCATATAATTCGGTCATTCAAATTTTGACCTATACTTTGAGCCTTTGCTATGTTTTTTGCTCGTTCAACCATCCTTCTTGGGTCAGTATCTTCAGAAGGTTTCACAATTAGGCGAACCTTTCCTTCTCGTTTGTTGAAATGGCTTAAATAATTGATCTCAGTTTTATTACGCCCCTCACACACTATCAACCATATAGGATTTGTTTGTCTTATAGCCCTCTTTCTTCGTTTATCTTGTTCTTTTATTCCCATAAATTACATGTATCCTTAATAAATGGTATAGCTCCGTATCGTCCAATCAAGTATCCCTTTTCAATATTTGCTTTCTTATTCGGGGAAAAATCAGTTAAAGGATATAGCTCAGATGCTCCGGTATTGGGGTTCCGCTCAGTGAACCATATTTCATCTCGTCTAAACAAATCCAAAGACAGCAAATTTGTATCGTGTGTGTTGCAAATCAACTGAGCGTTGGTTTTGTTTATATCGCCATTGACAAACAAAGAAACAATAAAATTAACCAGTAATGGATGCAGGCTCTTGTCTATCTCATCAACAATAAGCGTTTTGCCATTTTTAAATACATCAAAAAGCAATGGCGCAAACATGAATACTGCCTGGGTTCCCAAAGACTCGAATTCTAGCTCTAAGGGGTACTCTTTTTTTGTGTTTCCATCTTGAATTTTATGAGAAGTCGTAAATTTTATTGTTCTCAATTTGTCCCCTAGCGACACATTCGGTAGCTTACTTAATGCGTTAATAAGCATTTTGAGCTCAGGCGAAACTGCACTCTCCTTAATATTAATATCAAAATTAGAAATACTAAAATCGCATGCAACAAGGAGGGATAAACAAAATTTCTTGTATTCATCATACAGTCTTTTTGCTTTAAATGATTCAAGGATGTTATATATATCATAGTTGTAGTCAAAGGATACTATCATATCATTAACAATATAATCGACTACGGGCTTTGCTTCCTTAAAATTCCATGTTGCAGCAGTACACACAAAAAGTTTGTTTTTTGTGTTTCTATCGGAAATAGGAGAAAGTGCCGGTGCAAAAGATGTAAAGCGATAATCACTTTTGTTTCTCTTAAATACCAATGACGGCTTGTCATTTTCATACATATCTAAACGCTCAGTTAGAACTTCCGTCCTATTACATGAGAATGAATAGGAATATTTCAACTCGTCCTTGACGAATATAATATTAAATTCCGAAGGTGCAAGTGCATTATCATCGTCAAATCTAAAACTATCTACAAAAATGGGCGTCGACTCTAGCATATTGTTTGAGTTAAGGAAGAACGACTTAATGAAATTGAGAGCTTTACAAAAATTCGATTTACCAGAAGCATTTGCTCCATACATAACATTTATCTTTGAGTATTTCTTTTTTTTATAACTTACTAGATTCCTTTCCGCAAAACTAATGTCCGTATTGGCTAATGTGGTAAAAACCTGCTCCTCTTTAAATGACATATAGTTTTTGACATTAAACTGTAGTAACATATCGTCTACCTCCGTTGACATATTCTATTCTACAACATCATATGCTCTTTTGTCAATATATTGTGTCCAAAAATGAGAATATAATTCAACATTTTGATGAATATTTCTAAAATTCTATTTTATTTTTTGGTAATACCGTATATGTCGAGATTTTGGATTGTAGGTGCTAATTTGAAGGACCGCATCAACAGATAATATTATAACAACTTGATAGTGACAGGGAAAATATATTCTCTTTGAAAAGAAATTTAGCTTATTTTCCATAATACAAGCTATGAGTGGTGTTAATTTAAAAGGTTATAAGTCTTGGCACAGGGTGTAAAATACCTGCATTTTATGCTAAACTTGCTTAAAATTATTGTTAGTCATCAATAGAAAATATCCACACAGGGAAAATCGGCATAACGTCATAATATCTAAAATTAGGTTATTTATATATTTTTTTACAGATAGCCACAAGAATAAAAGATAGAGTGACATCTTTTGTCGAAGGTGTTATGCCTTTTGTTTTATGTGATTAATATTCAGAATATCGTCGCTGGAGCAGTCGAGGAACATACATAGTTTGGATAGTGTTGCGAGTGAGGGCTGAATCCTACCCGATATATACTGACTAATGGTAGGCTTGCTGACACCTATGGCATAGGCTATTTCTGTCTTTGTCTTGCCGGATAAAAGAATTTCATTTCTGATATTTTCTGATATTTTTGCAGATAAATTAATAATTTCGTTCTTGCCATACTTGTCCATAAAGATAGTTTATTAAGCAATACCTAATTTTACTTGACAATTAGGTATTACCTAATTTAATATATAAATAAATTAGCCGTTACGGTGTTCCTGTCATAGCAGGAGATAAATAGGAGGTAGTTTATGAAAAAGTTTTTATCGTTAGTATTAGCGTTGCTGTTGGTAGCAGCTCTATTAGTGGGGTGCGTTACTCCCACACCGCCCGATGGTACACCAGACGATGGTACACCAAAGGATACATCTATAAGAGATTATCTTAAGAATGTATCAAAGTCGTTACAGGAGTATGACTCGATAGGTATTGCGCCCAAAGGGTTTAGCACGGCAGCAGAAATAAGTAACGCACCGAAGTTCGCCTATCCTATGAACGAAGAGGACGGTACGGAAATTCCCGACGAGGAGAATCCTTTCGATGAAATAACGGACGAGGACTTCGATGAAGAGCCTGCCACTTTGTATGGTCGGGTCGGTCGGTATGTAGAGGAGATTCTTTTTAAGACAGACAGTGGCGAGGAGGGTAGCATTACCGACTATGGCTTTGAGGTCATACAGTTATATCAGACGGATACTTTTATCGCTTTCGCCGTGAGTGAGTATACCGAGGAAGAGGTCGGAGGTAGGACTGTTATAAATAGGACTAACAGCATAACGCTTGCAGGAGATAGCGTGAGTTTTGATAATGGTGTTCCTTTCATTGCTGATACTGTGTTTGGTCGTGTTTATGAGACTGATCTCCGTAATTTTAGTATCAATGGCAATTTGATAATCAGTAGTGAGCTTGACCCTTGGGGCAATGTGGTTTATGAGTGTCGGCGTGTAAGTTTCTCTGAGACGGAGATGACGGAGACTGTTATCAATTCTCGTGGCGGTGAACTTCGTGGTGTGTATGACGGTGTCCCTGTGTTCTATGGTAGTGATTTGACGGCATCGGATACGGCTAACCGTGTGGAATATGTTAGTGATTATTATAACATGGATTATGCTGCTTTTGATGGAGATATTTCTGTTTTGTATCCTGTACGGTGGTTTTATGACTACTGGAATATAGCTACCCCGTGGATTATAGATATTTATTATGACGGTGTGTGGATTTCTATAGTTGAGTTTTTGGACAAGGATATAAGTTTCTACAATAAGTTTTTTGGGTTCACCTCTCTCGGTTCCGTTGACGATAGGAGTGTAGCTTTAATGGGTGTATGTGACGGAGAGCTTTTGTTTGTAAGAGATTTTACCTTTGGGGCTATACCTGGCTATGCGTGGGATCAGACAAATAGTCTTATCTATTCTTATTCTTATATAGACATAGATGCTGTTGTGTATGTTGGGGAGGTAGAGATTACTCTCAAGCAGTTTGTAAGGGAGCATTCTTTTAACCATGTGGATTCGGGAGCTATAAAGTATCATGTGTGTTATAGTTGGGATACAGCTGCTGGTGTAGACTATGGTAGTTCTTTAATGGTCTTTATGCGTCAACATCCTGGTCTATACAAGCTTGAGACAGACCTCGAGGGCGGCAAGTGGTATTATCTCGAGTCTATTGCAGGTGACAATGAGCCGGTGTGGGTTTTGATTAGTGATTATGTGCAGGAGAACGAGGTAAGGACTCAGCTTCCTATTGTTTAGTGTGAAGTAGCTCGAAACTCAGAACCTGACATAACTTTTAAGAACCGCTCTAGTATGGGTGGTTCTTTTCGTTTGTGTAAAATAAAAATTTGGAGGCATGTAGTAGATGTCATTAGGTGCGTTCGCAACTTCCTATTTAAGTCTTTTTCTTAACATATTCTTTATCATCCATTAATAAATAGTCAGGGAATATGTCTAATAAAAATACCGATTTTGTTTGAATATTCCCTATAGGATTACTAAGGGAGGCTCGGACTTTAGTGTATTCTTCTTCTCTTCTTGAAATTTTATATTGCCCAGTATATTCTTTGGGAGAACCGGATGAGTAATCGGTAAAAACGGCTTTGCCGGAACATAGTACCCATTTGCTTGTAATGATTTTTGCCGAGTTATAATTCTCGTATGAACCTGTAATTTCTATTCCGTTAACGAAAGGACTAGTATCAACTTTTATTTCCCCATACATTTCAATAAACAGTTCATGATTGCATTTCGGATTTTGATCCCATTCGGTAAGCTTTGTCAGCAAAGCACTGGGTACCAGTTTCTTTCTTTCTTCTTGATTGAGTGAATGCCAGGCATTATGCAAGTAGGATTCACAGGTATCTATATAGCTATAGCGTATATTTTGTTTGTTTTTAAATTCTTTAATGTCTTTGTCTATGCCAATAAAGTTTCTACCTTCGTATAAAGCCGCAACAATCGCAGGTCCTGCCCCACAGGCATTATCAAGTACGAGGTCACCGGGGTTGGTGTACGCCCTTACAAGATACCGCATCAGCTTCAAGGGCTTTTGCATAACATGAAAGGTGTTTGGCTCATCCTTATCATCCCTTGCGACGGTGACCTCTAAAATGTTATCGGCAGGATAAGAGATGCCTTTATGTTCGATTGGTGTATAAGTGAAATCTAATGTATCCGTGGGATGGTTGCCGTTTTCTTTTGTTATTGCTTCATAATTGAAGACAGGCTTTGCGCCCGGTGCCCAAAATATACAAATATCCTCATGTTCCCTTAGCGGCATCCTGCCTGCACCGTGGTGATTTGTAGCACGAGATTTAACCCATACCCATTTATATTTAAACCATTCGCGGTTGCTGGAAATGAGATCTCCTGTAAAAGCTTCTGCGCCGAATAGTGCTATAACCCCGTTAGGTTTAATGATACGTTTATAAGCCATCCATAGCTTATTAAAAGGTATGTATGGTCCCCAGTCAGAGAAATTCCTGTATGGGAGATCGCATAGAATCAGATCAATCGAGTGATCGGGTATTTCCCTCATTTTAACAAGGCAGCTGCCTTTATGGACATTATTAATTAAGCTCTTTATTTCACGTGGTTTTTGCGGTTTAATATGGACTCCGTTAGTTATTCTTCTGTCTATAGGCTTTTCCGCATCGGAGGGTATTCGCCAAGTTTTCATACCGTGTAGACCTTTGCCGTCTTTGACCGCGCCGGGAATTAAATTTAAATTACAGAGTCTTGTAACCCTGCGCTCGCTTCTTCCCCACTCTTGTGCTTTTTGTTTTGCAGATACATATTCCATAAGAATGATTATACACAATAAGAAGCGTAGCCACAAGTAAATTCGCCCTGTCGGAATAATATTAGCATTATATATGTCGGAATATAGTTAAACTCCACCTATCTAGCCGTTCTTCAGTGGCAATAATCTAATTTTGACATTAGATATATGCCGATTTGCAAGAAACAGGCTCTGTTCTCAATATTTTTTCGTATAATTATTCTATTGAAGGAACTGCGAATTCATCGGTGTTTCTATTATAAAGATTTTGGAGTGTGTAATGATTAACGAGAAAATAGTGTTTAAGGGAACTCAGGACTTTATCTATAAGCTAAACAAAAGATTTATAGGTATGGAATGTCCTGTAAAGCTTATTGACGGCAGAGGTTATAGGGGTGAACTGAGCCTTATAGCACGAGAGGATACTATTATTAATATGGAATATGAGCTTGCCGTCCATAAGGAGGACAAGGGCTCTGTTTGCTTTGATAATTTTGATATCAAGCATATAATAATTTTTAACGGAGCGGTGATGATAGATTTCATCAAATTAAAAAAGTGACAAAACTATAATTATCGCTACTCTCTACATTTATCATCAGCACCGAAAGGATGTGCTTGAAAGAAGCAGGATACAGCTCGAGTATCGGAACCCGTGGCTCGGTTCGCCGCTCAAGCTAATATTGAAAAGTAGTTTATTGAAGAGAGTGTTTATTAAGAGAGAGTGTGTATTTATTAAGAGAGTGTGTGTTTATTAAGAGAGTGTGTGTTTATTAAGAGAGTGTGTGTTTATTAAGAGAGTGTGTGTTTATTAAGAGAGTGTGTGTTTATTAAGAGAGTGTGTGTTTATTAAGAGAGTAAGTGTTTATTAAGAGAGTAAGTGTTTGTGAGATATTTAGTGTAGAGATTTTGAGAGTTGGTCACCACTCCTGCAAAAAAGTGACACAGCACATTAACAACTAAATACAATGAAATGAGCGGTTGGCATACGGCATTGGCTTGTACAAGGCTTGAAACGGCTGTCAATCCGTAGATAAGGCAGCAACTATTCGCACCCACAACCAAAGGGGCATACAGGGGCACACAGGGCGCAAGAAGGTGTGAGGACTTATCAATGTCTGCACAGCATACCTTGCTTATCAAATTAGCGTTAGGCAAGGTTTTCCGTTGGACAAAAGGTGTTCGGATATCCTTACTGCGCCTGCTTCTATTTTAGAGGCTTAAAATCTTACATTGACATAACTTCTTATGTTAGATAGCGTGAGGTTCGGGTGGATGCTGACGGGTACAATATGTAAGCTCGTATTTGCCTTTGGTAAATTATCATATCAGAATTATATCATTAATTTTATTGTCGGAATAATATTTGCGAATTTTTACCGACTACAGGATTACCATTCGAAAGAGTTAAATATGTTCGAATTCGGGTGTTTTTAAAAATTATGATAAATATTCTGAGTTTTATGTTCTTGTCCGTATTATAGATGTGTGGGAGTGTGTATCGGAGAGCGAAATCAAGGTTGCTTGCTACATAGGAAAACATAGCAACATAGCCAACCAGCACACGCGTTTGGAACTATAGATATGTTAAAATAAAGGAGAGATATAGTTATGATGGAATCAAGACAGAGTTCAAAGTTTAGGACGGTCAATGCGTTGGCGAAGGAAATTAAGGCGGGCGACCCGGACACTTGTATCTGCGCATCTTTTATTAGAGAGCTTGTGCGGGAGGACCGCATTACTTATCGGATGTCGCGGACAAGGGTCTATGTCAATGTGGACAGCTTTTGGGCGTATATGCAGGGCAAGGGGATAAATAGCAGCAGCGGGGCATTGGCTTCCGCCAGTGTAAGGCTTGCGGGCGGTACGGGCTTGCCCGACCCACTGTCGCTCCAACGATTCGGTTAAATTAGAACTAAGTAACAAGGAGCACGGCGGGATGGCGACTATCAGAACACGCAAGTTGAAAGACGGTCCTACATATGAATTTATCGTTAAATTGACCGATCCGATGAGCGGGAGGCAGTTTACCAAGTCTACGAGATGGAAACCGCCTACTGCGGCTAAATCTGATAAGCAGCGGAAACAGAACGAGCGAGAGGCATCCGCCCGTGCCGCCAAATGGGAGCAAGAGATTAAGGAAAGCTACGGCAATATCAGCCTGAAAGGAACGCTGAATCCCGACAGCACATTTACCGAATGTGCCGAGGCATGGCTTAGAAAGCTTCAGGATGACGGAGCTTCCGCCGCACACCAAGAGGACAGCCGAGATGTAATTAGGTTTTGCCAGCCTTACATAGGCGGAATAAGTTTGTGCGGCTTGTCTCAGTCTATAATCCAAAACTTTTTTGATAAGGTCAACAGGCGCGAACGGACAATCCGTGTTGTAAGGTCGGTGCCTGCCGCCGTGCGGGAAGCTATGAACAAGCGTAACGAGAGCTATTCGACGCTTGCTATGAACTACGGGCTGAATGTCAACACCCTCTGTGCCGTTCTCAACGGAAAGTCCGACATATCCTATAATTATGCAAAAAAGTTTGCCGACGCTTTGCGGGCTGACATTACATCTTTGTTTGACATAAAGGAAACGACTCAGAAGTATGCCTATAATTCCAACCGCAAGATAATGGCTACGGTGAGGGCTGTTCTCTCCTTTGCCAAGAAGCGGAGACTTGTCTTCGATAATTATGCAGCGGCTGAATATATCGATTATCCGAGACGTGTTCAGAAAGAGGTGCAATGTATGGACGAGGAACAGGTACGGCAAACTTACAGGGCAATTTTAGAGTGTGGGGATATACGCTATGGTACGGCTTTGCTGACTTTAATTTTTACAGGGTGCAGGCGTGGCGAGCTGGTCGGGCTTAGATGGGAGAATATTGACCTTGAAAATCAAAGGATAACGATAAACAAAAGCGTAACAAGAACCAAGAACCACGGGGTGTACGAAAAAGACCCAAAGACCGAAAAATCGAAGAGATTAATCGATATTCCGAAACTGCTTACTGAAAGGCTTAAAGAGTACCGACAATGGTATCTTGAGCAGAAAGAAAAAATGGTGGGGATATGGGAGGAGGACGGTATGTATTCATTAACGCCGATACAGGGAGGCGCATCTCTCCCGATATGATTATCCAATGGATAAACAAAATCACGAAGAAGGCGGGGCTGGGGCATTGGACGGTACACAGCATGAGACATACAAACATTACGATGAAGCTGATGAATAATGTTCCCTTGCTTGAAGTGGCGGGCGAGGCGGGGCACAGCAGAACCTCTACGACTATGGACAGGTACGGGCATTACCTTGCCACTCACAAGAAACTCGGACCGCAGGTATTGGATAACGTGATAACCTTTCCAAAGACAGACAGAGATTGTGGGGATTGAGACCTCGAATTCTTGAACCTGACATAACTTTAGCCACAATAGGCGCTGACGACTAAGCGAAAAGCCGGGGTGAAAATCCCCGGCTTTTTGGTGCCATTTGGCGCACCCTGATGAGCTCGTATACCCAAGTGTATCTATAGCTTAAACAATCCCACATCATGCGATATAATGCAACCTAAAAGTTGCCGATACGGTTTCTCCAAAATTATTAGTCAAAACAAAACGGATTTCCAAGTCGTCTAAGTCTTCGGCGCTAAACACATCGGTAAGTTTTTTTGCAAAATTATATTTGGTTTTAATTATTTTCCCATTTGCTATCCATTGTATTTTATTGACCCTTTCACTGACAACGGTTATAGTCCCAGCATAATTATCAACTTCTATAAAATTAATTTTCGGGGGAAACGCATTTAATTGGTATGTGGTAAAATATATTGCCATATCGTTATTCAAATCGGCGGATTGCAAAATAATAGACTCAAATACTAACTTTGAATCCGAAGATAACTCTTTGATCGTTTTTCTTTTATGTATAATGGTTTTCCAATCAACTCCGTCATAAGGGTTAATAATTATCGGTATATGTCGTTCTTTTATCTCAATTCCTTTCCCACCAAATTGTTCAAGTTCTGCTTTGACCTTCCATCTTTTAACTTCATTCCGTTCATCGAACAAAATTTGAGCTTCCGCATAGTGCCCCGCAAATACTATTGGGCTACATTTATTAATTTTTAGAAAATGTCGCTTTGCACTCTCTCCGTAACCTATCCTTTCCGAATTCCGCACATGCTTGACACCGTGGCAAGCGGAACATAGTGCAATAATATCTTTTAATGTTTGCGTTTTTGTTTTAATATCGAAATTCCAAACTTCATGCGCATCTAAATCGCCTTCTTTACCACAAATGATACACCGGTATTGCGCCCTTTCGTAACACGCTTTTCTCAAAATATCCCAGTCCTTTTTTGAAAGGACCTTGCTAAGATTGTTTCCCCATGCGCCTTTTGGCAAAAGGTCAATTGTAAGGCTTAAACTTCCCATGTTGACCTCCTAAATTGCAGGGTAGAGTTCACCGTTTATGAGTTTTCTCGTATATTCGGTTATACCTAACGTTTTCATCAATTCTGCACGGTTATAAGGGTCAATGGCCTTGATATTACCTTTCATTCTATCAAAAGGGTCGCCGTAACAAATAATAGCCGATGGTTGAATGACCTCTAACATTTTATTATAGCCCGGCATAAATTCTTTTTCGTAATCTTCCATATAGTAAGTAGAAACCGCCACAGTGGAACCTTGTTCAATCCCATCGAAGCAAAATTCAAAACTCTCCGGCGTACCCCAATTTACTGTCGGGATAACTCTTAATCCGTTTTTCTGCCAAAATGCACCGCACCAACGACTTTTAAATATACTATATAGCTGCAAAGCAAGTGGCATATCTATGTATAAGCTAAAGTCAGGCGTCAAAACCGCATAGTATTGATCTAGTTTTTCCAATGCGATTTCAGGCTTCTGATAAACAGATTCAAACAACCAATCTTGAGTAAAAAAGTGAATAGTTCTATACGAATTCTCCATATCATCCTCCTTGGTCTTCTTATAACCCCATAATTTTATTTTATTTAGGTTAATTTCCTGCCTTTTAATAAGCGGAATTCCGTATTTGCCAACTGTTATGAATTCATTTCTAATAATTCTTTGCTTTCTTTCTTGTTTTTGATTATCGTTTTCAGTTTTCAAATCATTTTGTAATTCTAACTCCTGTTTTTGCATAATGCTTCTCCCTCAAATTCACTCTAAATTTCGCCCTCATATAACTCAAATTTTACAAAGAAATTGTGATAATTTAATATAATCCATTCATCTTCCTTGTATTTTAGCTCCGAACCCTTCTGTTCAACTTTTTTAACAATAAAATAAAATTCATACAAGTCTTCATAATAGGGGTCATCCAACTCTAAGTCATTGTCCCCGTCGCCGCAGCCATCATAAAAGGCAACTAATTGAGTACCATCTTTAAAATAAAGTCTATAATTCTTCTTGAAATCCGCAGCTTTTAAAAATCCGCCTATAATGGGCAAGTCTTTTGCATACAACTGTTCCCATGCTTCAATTTGTTGTTTGGTAAGTTTTCCATTTGTCATTTTCTTATATCTCCTTTACTATTTAGGTATTTCAGGCACGATATGATATCCGACGTCTTCATTGTAATGAATCGTACCCCAGGTGGTATCAAACTCTTCGCCTGTTTTCATATTATGATATTTTCCTATTATTTCTTCAAAATTTACATGGCGTTCCCTATTCCCTACTCTCACCCCAGTTCCTCTGTATTGATTAAATAATTCCTGAATCCGTTCCCTTGAAATTGTAATTATACTTCTTCCATCGTTACGATAATTATTGTGTCCGACGATATGTTTCCCTTGCTTGCCCCAGTGAAGATAATATCTGTCGCTATTTCTTCCTCGTCCTCCCATTATACACCCTCCTTATCAAAAAAGGGTATTTTTTGTTTTGTTCGCTTCATTTCTAACTCTCCTCTTGGTTTTGGAGTATGTTAAACTAGATAAACAGTAGATAAATCCTTGCTAAGTTTTCTTGTTGTAGTTCCGGTGAATGCAACTCTTACATGAACATTATGAAAGGATAAGCTTATTAATCTACTTATTGCCGAGTTCTTTTTCACACTCTTTTCATATTGTTGTTACAATTTGAGTTGATGCAGCCGATTGTTCATCACATAGATGAGACGGAGCAAAAATTATTCAAAATATTTTTATAAAACAAATTAGGCAAAATCTTTTAAGTTGCATAGCGCAAAGCTATTAGAACATTTGTTTGTATATATTATATCATATTTTTTTCATTTGTCAATGGTGAGGGTACCATTTTTTATAGTAAAAAGCCGAGATGCGAATCCCGACTTTTTATTGTCTTTTGGCGCACCCTGAGGAGTTCGAATCCCCAGCCTTCGGTTCCGTAGACCGACGCTCTATCCAATTGAGCTAAGGGTGCATATAGGTGTTTTTGTGTACAAAAACTGCAAGGTTTTTGTGCTGTGGGTGACTTTTCGGGTGACTCATTTTTGGTGAGACGGCGGGATTAGTCATATTTTGGGGCTTTTGGGCGGTATAGGCGGGCTTTATCGCCGATACTTTGCCCTATCCGTTATGTTCCGTAGACCGACGCTCTATCCAATTGAGCTAAGGGTGCGTATTGTGACTGCAATTTATGCGGTCTTAAATATTATAGTTAGATAAATGGCTTTTGTCAATTAAATATAGGAAATAATCAAAAAGCTTTTGTGATATTGTTGTTGTGGGTTAGATTGTTGCCATAAGGGTTGGCAATATAAATGGCAAGGGGTTTGATTATATATCACCGTAGCTGATAAGCTCTATGCCTTCGTTTTTGATTGCAGTTATAAACTCCTCACTCATTAGAAACTTTAGCTCATACTCTCGTTTTTTCCACTCTGGAGTGAGGGGGGCAAGCTTGGGGCAATGGTATGACGGGTGCAAAAACAATTCACTCACGCCCGCTTTTATATTGATTATCTCATTAATATAGTAGTTTTTTAGAGTGGTGTAGTTGGGGATATCTTTTATTGGGTATGGGTTTGATATAATTTCGTCAACTATTACGGCACGCATTAGTTTTGAAGTGAAAACGATTGCCTTGTGTGCCGCTTTTATTACTGTCGGCACACCGTTTGGGAAGTAGCCGCTTAAAAAGCCACCCCTCTTGGGAAAGCGGAAAGGTAATTTGTTTTGCCTAGCAATGCGAAAAGCGTTGATGAAAAAAAGCCTTAGGTTTATGCCGTACATTGTGCCGCTGTGATTGTCTATGTGGTCTATCACCACATTAGAATCGGCAACATACTTGATTTGCGCAAGGCACTCCGCCGTCACATCTTTAGCTCTTGCTTGTTTAGCTATTATTTTTGTATCTGAAAAAAGGTTGCCGTTTGGGTCGGCAAGACTAAAGCCCGCACTCCCCGCCGCTAAACTTCGCCACGGGTATTCGTCAAAGTCGGAGTTGAGCGTCATATGTACGCCAACCTTAAAATCATCCTCTTTGGCTATGCTTATCGCCTCGTCCGCCGCATCGCCGCACGCCAAAAGGCTGCAAGAGGTTATCCGTTTGCTAGCAAACAGTTCCCTTATAGCCCTATTGGTCGCTTGGGATATGCCAAAGTCATCGGCATTTATTATTAGTTTTTTGGTGAGGTTTGCACTCATTTTTTACATAGAATCATCTTTTTATTTTGCATACCAAGCAATAAGCAGAATGTTATAGCTTAAACTCTCTAGTTATGTTGCTGATAGGCAAGCATTTTGCAAGCCATGCAATATTTGGGCTGTTTAGTATATTTGCGGCTCGTCCTCGCCCCATAGCAATAAGTCGTCCGTTGGGCGGGTGTCCTGTTGGGTGTAGCCGTCTATGCGGCGTCTGATTTTAGCATCGTCAAACTTGACAAAGAAAGTAAATAAAACTCCTATCAAGGTGAGCGCAAGCGGGAATAGCGCAAGCATAAATCTTGCCGCATCGTCTGGGCGAGTACCCGGCTCATCACCGCTCTTGAAACCATAGATGCGAGATGCAAGGAATAGTCCTAGGGAGATAAACAGCCCCGACATCCTGTTCATAAAGCCCATTGTGCTTGAAAATATGCCTTCTCGCTTTATGCCGTGCTTTGCGTAGTCCTCGTCTAACACCTTTGCGCCCAGCAAGTCCATAGTGCTAATCACACCCGAAAATCCTATGCCTACAAGCCCTGCCGACACTATTGCAAATATTAGTGTATCGGCAAAATATAGAGGGACAAATGCTATTGCAAGCGAAATGAGCGCTATCCGCCACATCTTGACAGCGCCTTTTTTTCTTACAAAGTTACTCCAAACAAGCACCCCTGCAAAAGCGATAACCATTACGGTTGCCAGCATAATTGTTTCTTCCATTGAGCCAACATTAAGGGCATACTTGGCATAAAAGAATATCGAACTCATCACCAAGCCCATAGCGGCGCTATAAAATGCGTTGGCAAAACCCACCATCCAAAAGTTTTTTGACTGTATTATGGACAGTACGGCTTTGAAAAAGTTAGCTTTTTCTAGACTTTGGGGTGGCGGCTCTTTCATACCTAGCGCCATATATATAATCACCACAGCGCTAACGACACCATAAATAACCGCCGTCCAAACATAGCCTATTGCATCGGCAACCATAGGAGTAGCGCCAATACCTATAACCATTGCGATAATCTGCGACGCCTGCCTTATTGCATTAGCCTTTGCACGCACTTTATCATCTGGGAACAGTTCTGGAAACAGTGCGCCGTAATTTGCGTTTATCAAGCTATCCAAAGTACCCGTTAGGAAGTAAAAGAACAGCGCCCAAGCAAACAATGCGCTGTATCCAAGCGTTTCCGGCGGAGCATAAAATAGGATAAAGCTAATTGCAAACAGAGGTGTGCCTAATATTAGCCAAGGCTTACGCCGCCCAAAGCGTGAACGGGTGTTGTCGGATAATATCCCGTATATGGGATTATCTATAACATCAAGAAAAGTATAGATAAGGACAATGAGCGCCAAATGGTCGGTTGTAAGCCCCATTTCTCCCACATAAAAAGCAGAGGCTCTGCCCCTAAACATATTTATTGCAAGGGATGTGCCAAACATTCCTATGCCATAACGGAAAATACTATTGGGTTTTTTCATACCGCTCCTCCGATAAAATATAATTTATTATATCATATAAAAGCGCCCACTTCAATTGCTTTTTAAAAAAGGGGACTACTTTTTATTAAGAATGGTTTTTAAATAGTTTACTAAAAAGCACTTTTAGAAAAAATGCGACAATTTAATTTGCAATCTGCAATGATTTTTCTCCGCTGCTAATTAATAATATTTGTTGCCTAAAATGTTAATATATGCTAAAATAAATTACCAATCGGTTACAATGGAGGGTTTTATGAATAGAGTGGAGGTGGTTTTTGCGGCAATAGATGTGCTGTTTCATCCCTTGCAAAACTATATCAAGGTAGATGGCATAACGGTGGAGAAAGATATTTCCTACGGCAAATCTCCCGAAAACCAAATGGATTTTTATTATAAAAAGACGGACGAAACTTTGCCCGTGCTTGTTAACATTCACGGCGGCGGCTTTGTGAAGGGTGATAAAAAGCACCGTGCTAGTCTTTCCCTCTTGTATGCGGACAGAGGTTGGTTTGTGGTAAACATAAACTATCGCCTATCCCCTAAAAGCGTATTCCCAACAGTTGTTGAGGATGTGCTAAATGTGCTAAACAAACTGCCCGAATTAAAAGATAAATACAACCTAAATCTTGACAAGGTGGTATTGACGGGCGATTCTTCGGGGGCATACACCTCGGCAATGACGGCAGCTTGCATATTTGACCCCGAACTGCTAACAGCGCTCTCCCTTCCCCAATGCGATATCGTACCAGCGGGAGTAGTGGGCTTTTGCGGATTGTATGATGTTGTAGAAGTACTAAAAAAGCCTTTCCCTTTCAAGATGTCACGGGTGCTTGGCACATCAATTACAGGTGTGACTTTGGGTCGAAAGCTAAAGGGATTGGATGAATACAAGCACATAAACCACATCTCACCCATAGATTACATAAATGAAAAATGGTGTCCTGTCTTTGTTGCCTACTCCAAAAAAGATATGTTTTGCTCGGGTCAAGGCGAGGCTTTTTGCGAAAAGCTCAAGGAAAAAGGCGTGCCTTATGATGAAAGTTACTCAACCTCTATTTTAGACAACCATTGTTATCACTTTAACTTTTGGACAAAGGCAAGCAAAAATACAATGAGTAAGGTTTATGCGTTTCTAGAGGATATTAAAAACAAATAACCCTGCGGCAATATGAAAAAGGTAGGCTGTGTCCTACCTTTATTTTAGGATATTAGAGATTTAAGCAAATTAAATTTATCTATCAAGTGTAGAACAAAAATAAAAAGGCAAGTCTTTGCCTTTTTTTGTGTCTTAACAGTATAAAAATAATTGTATTATCTTATCTTGTATAAGGAAATTGCCGCCGTCTTTTGGTTTTCATTTTTAGCTTATCGGGAGTGACTGCCGCCTTGATAAAGTCGCAAAACTCAATAAAATTACCTTGGGTAAAGTCTTGATGCCGTATATAAAAAACTATTGCGGCGCTTGCATAAATATATACTCGGTCTTTTTTAATAGCAACTTTGTCAAGACTATCGTAGGTGATTTTATCGCTAAATTTTTCCTCACCGCCCTGCTCAAAAACATCTGCGGTAAACTCTTCCTTTTCAAAGAAAAACTCCCATCTAACGGCATCCCTTTTTTCAAATTCCATTTTGTAGCCTGCCACCGCTGTTCCCCAATAGAACAAGAGCGCACCCGCCATTAGCACAACGGTTATCCCGCACATTATGAGAATAAAAAGGTTTCCCACCCAAAAATATAGGGTAAGTCCCGCCGCCAAAAGAAAGACTGCCAAAACAATCTCCCTTATGCCAACGAACTTACGCAAATAATAGAGGTTTGCAGAAATATAATCTTTTTTTATTATTGGTGTTTTTGCTTTGAACATTTATTTGATACCGAAAAGTCTGTATTATTATTTGCTTTTTTGATTATTTGATACTTGGGAATCTGCTATTCTCAATTCTTATATTATTGAAATCCCATATATTGGTATCAAAACCAAGTCCGACACCCGATGCTTGTCTGCCTGTTAGGAAAGTAACGCTGTTGGCATTGCGGTCGTCGTTGCCAGAGTAGGGAAGCGCCTCTGCGGTATTGAACCCGCTAAAGACTGCACCGTTGCGGGTAATTACTTGACTTGCAGAGCCGTAAACATCACGAGATGTAATATATGTGTAGCTGTTTATGGCGGAGTAGTCCTCGTAGTACTTTTGGTCTATAAGCCCTGAGCTTTGTCCTATTGCGTTGTCGGCAAAGACGGAGTTGTTCATAAAAGTATCCCCTTCCTTAATGGGACGCTTGGATACAGCGGTAACATTGCCAAACGCTAGCACGCTGTTTATTCTTATTTCGGATGCGTGTCCTATTGCGCCGCCCGCATATACAGAGTGGTAAACACCATTGGAAATTACCATTACACCGTCTTGATTTTCGTAAGCAACTTCCTCTGCAATCACACTAACATCGCCAAAGGCAAAACAATGGGAGATAAAATAGTAGCGGTCATCGGAGTTAATCACCAAACTTTTGATATCCTCCCGCCCCTTGACAGGAGTAATGGACTCCGCCCGCCCTATAAGACCGCCGCCATATTCGTTGGCACGCACATTGCTAGTTGTATAACAGTTGCGGATAGTGCCGCCGTTGCCGATATCGATATCCTCGCCCGTTGTGCCTAGCGCTTGAATAATTGGGTCGCCCGCAATATTGAGGGGGCTGTTTTTGCTGTAATTAAACATATTTACGCCAACCAAGCCGCCTGCTGTTCTTGCGGTCACTGCACCGGTGGAATAACATCTTTCTATTTTTCCGTTTATGTCGTTATAGCCAATCAATCCGCCGGCTATTGCAGGATAGGCAAGACTGCCCGATGCCGCACCCGTAGCGTAGCTATCATAAACACCGCTATTATTGTATCCAATAAGACTGCCTGCGTATCTGCCCGTAACATTCATATAGGAGCGGCTGTTTCTCACCGTGCCATCCCAATTGAATCCTGCCAAACCGCCTGTAAATACGCCATCCGCTACCGATACGGATAACAGCGTGCCTGCGGCACTGCAATCTATAACATCGCCGCCCAAAATACCGCCTATCATCCCGCCCAAAAAGCTGTTCTCGGTAGGTTCGGCATAACTGCCGAAAAAGTCATCCCAAATACTTTCTTCATATTCTAATTTAGGGTTATTGAGTATGCCGTTTACATGGCAGTTTCTCACTTCGCCGCCCTTCATTTGCCCAACAAGGCTGCCCATATAAAAATCGGAAAAGCCCCCGTCAAGTGTAAGTCTAAAAGAACTCAATGTGAGATTTTTAATACTACCGCCCACATCTAATATTGAAAACAAACCATAAGGTAAATAGTTAAACTCGTGTTCCTCGCCAATTGGAACAAGGGTGAGATTATGTATTGAGAATCCGTTGCCGTCAAATGTGCCAGAGAAAGGAACAATTGCGCCGTCCAAAGCAACTTTACCTTCCCTACCTTCTTTATCGGATTTTTTTAGTTTCATACCAAGAGGCATCCAATCCACACCATTAAGATACAGGTCTTGCATCAAAATATACGAACTGCTCATAGAATTAGCTATATTTTTGAGGTCGGCAACCGTATTGATTTCTATAATATGGTCGGCAACCCACTTAGCGTAAAAGGTGGTGTCCTCGGTGAGAGTGTAGGGAAAGACTACTTGCGGGGTGGAGTGGTCTGCAACAATAAACCAACCGGCAAATATGTACCCGTCGTATGATGTTTGGGGAGATGTGGAAATAATTAAAGTTTCTACACTTGGTACAGCTGTGCCGCCGTTGGAAACAAATGTAGCAAGATAAAGCGTTTCCTCCTCGTCGCCCTCATCGTTTTGAGGAGCATTAGCGGGAGGTGTGGCATATTTGTCGTTAGTACCCTCAACCACGCTCGGGGTGTTAGAGAAGTCGTCTTTGCCTGCTTGCAACTTTGCCCCTTGAGGATAGCTTGAACAAGCGGCAAGAGCCACCACTAAGGCGAACAAACAAATTATTACAACTATAAGCTTGATGGGTTTGGACATATCTGCTCCCGTCCGACTTTGTAAAACAAGTAATTATCGGACAGATATATTATATATAATAAAATATAATATGTCAACAGCCAATCAAAATTAATTAATTTTTGGTAATAAATTTATTTAATCAATAATGCATTGGTTGCTGTAAAATTGTTATAAGTCTTTTAACATTTAGCGAAAACTCAATCATTAGGCTACCTAGAATAAAACAAAGGTAGCCTAAACAGCATAGTTTGCATTGTAACTTTTTCACTTCCTCCGCTTTTAGCGGTAGCTAGGACAAAAAAATATAATAAAAGGATAACTTATTTTCCCTTTATTAAATCTCTGATTTCCACTAAAAGCGCCTCTACATTCGCAGTTGTTGCCGATAAGCCTGCTGTTGTTTGTGTGCTTAAAGCATCACTTGACTCTGTTGCAATCGTATCTGCCGTCCCTGTTGCGGCGGCTTCCAAGGTATTTACTGCAGACTGCAAAGCCGCTATATCCTCTTGTGTTGCGCTCTCGCCGCTCAAGCCTTTGCGCTCCAATAGCTCCCGTGCCTCGGCTGCGATTTTTTCGGCAGTCTCTTTTGCCTCCTCGGCTATCTTGCCAGCAACATTCTTGGCAACCGACAACATTCTAATAGCCAAAAACACAAAAAACGATATGATGAGAAAATCTATGATGTTTTGCAAAAAACTTCCCCAATTTATTGTGAGGGCGGGTTGTATGATTTCACCGTTTTCCACCACCGCTTTTCTAATCACCCAAGACAGCTCGGTTATAGTGTTTACCCCTATTGCGCCCGTGACTAGCGGCATAATGATATCGTTTACCAAACTAGTAACAATCTTGCCAAATGCTCCGCCAATAATCACGGCAACGGCTAAGTCCATAATGTTACCTTTGCTGATAAACTTTTTGAAGTCGCTAAAAAAATTTCTCACTCTTTTTTTCATAACCCTTTCTCCTTAGTTTGTTTTGATATTGATATTTTATTGATTGATTATTTGAATATAAAAATATCCTCGGCGGGCTTTCTCTTTTTTGTGCGAAGCGGCTTATCCTCGGCATAGCCCAAAGCAATCACTAGTCTTATGCGCTTTGCACTCTTTATGCCAAGCTCTTCTTTGAGTTTTTTCTCCTCAAACCAACCAAGAATGCAAGAACCTAACCCTTGCGCCGTGGCGGCAAGAACGATATGCGCCGCAGCTATGCCTATGTCGGTTTGCGGATAGTCGTGCTTTTTTATCGCTCCGCCCACCCGTGCGGTAAGCGTGGTGCTTTCTTCGGTTATTACAATAAAAGCGGGAGCTTTGTCAGTAAACTTATTCATACCTTTTTCTTTTAGGCACTCTCTTACCTTCTCCACAAGTTCTACCGATTCCGATACAATATAAAAATTCCAAGGCTGTCCGTTGCAAGCGGACGGCGCAAGCCGTGCCGCCTCCACGCACTTTGTAAGCTTTTCCCGCTCTACTGTCTGTGCGGTAAAATCACGGCAACTTTCTCTTGCGCTAATTGTTTCAAATAAATCCAAAATACACATCCCCTTTTTCGTTCTATTATTAACTTGCCGCAACTTTATAAGCACGGGCGATTATTTTTATTAAAACGAATATTATATAGTTATATTTATATGACTAGTTGTATTGGATAGTGATATGCCCGTCTTAAAAGTTATTCATATGCCCTAAGGTGTTTAGCGTTATTTTCCAAAGACCTTGACTCGCATAGAAATATCTGCAAACTCCTTTTCTCCGGGTGTCATTAACGGTTTCCCAAACGGTATTTGCGCCCTTAGCGTCCAAGAGGCGGGCAAATCCCACTCCTTTTTTACTGCATCGTCAATAATGGGGTTATAGTGTTGCAGGGATGCGCCCAATCCTTCTGCCTCCAATGCCGTCCATATGGCAAATTGGTGCATTGCATTGGTGTGCTCCGACCAAACGGCAAAGTTGTCCGCATAGGACGGGAACTGCTTTTGAAACCCTTCAACTACCGCTTGTTCCTCAAAGAAAAGTATCGTGCCATACCCCGATGCAAAGGAATTATTAATTTTTTCCTCTGTTTTGGGATATTGAGCAGCAGATATGCGTGCTTTTAAGGTATCTAAAGTGATTTGCCACAAACGCTTGCTCTCTTTACCAAAAAGTAAAACTACCCTTGTGCTTTGTGAATTATATGGGGATGGTGTGTGGCGTACCACCTCGGTAACAATGGTTTCTATCCGCTCACGGTCTACGATTTCCTCGTTGCCCAAAGCATAAATACTGCGCCTATTGGCAATTGCTTTTAAAAATTCTGACATACTTATCCTCCTAATATGAGATTAAATTATTTTTTTGTATTACAATCATAGCGCTAAAAAACAGGAACTTTCTAACAATTTAAAGTAGATTTATTCCGTTTTTTGCGCACTCATCCCACATCTCTTTACTCCATACCGAAGCGTGTACTTCGCCCAGGTGCGCTTTTTGCAGCATAAGCATACAAAGGCGTGATTGCCCTATGCCACCGCCTATCGAAGGGGGGAGCTTGCCGCCTAATAATAAAGAGTGATACTTGAGGGCAGCTCTATCGGTGTAACCGCTTTTTTCCAACTGTTCGGCAAGTGACTTCTCATCCACACGAATACCCATAGACGATATTTCGTAGGAGATACCAAGCAGCTCATTCCACAACAAAATATCGCCGTTTAGCTGCCAGTCATCGTAGTCGGGCGCTCTGCCGTCGTGGGGCTTGCCGCTATTTAGTTTGTCGCCTATTTTCATTATAAATACCGTTTTGTTCTCTTTGGTAAAAGCATCCTCTCTTTCTTTGGGCGTGAGGTGCGGATATTTATCTTCCAGCTCTTGTGCGGTGATAAAAGCTACTTTTCTATTCAAGGTTAGCGTGATAGCGGGATATTCTTTTTTCACATCATCCAATGTATCTGCCATTGCATTAACTATGGCGGATACGGTGTTTTTTAGGTATTCCTCTGTCCTATCCTCTTTATTTATCACCTTTTCCCAATCCCATTGGTCAACATAAATCGAGTGTATATTGTCAAGTTCCTCGTCACGGCGGATAGCGTTCATATTGCTATAAATCCCTTCGCCCGCATTAAAACCGTACTCCTTCAAAATAATTCTTTTCCATTTGGCAAGGCTATGCACAACCTGCGCCTCTCTGCCGCCCACAGATGGGATATCAAAGCTCACCGCTCTTTCAATGCCGTTGAGGTCGTCATTAATACCCTCACCCGAGGCAACAAACAGGGGAGCGCTCACCCTTTCTAGATTAAGAGCGGCGCACAAGCGTTTTTCAAACGCCTTGCGGGTAAAGGCGATAGCTCTTTGGGTTTCCCTTATGTTTAGGGTGCTTTTGTAGTCTTTAGGAATAATTAGCATTAGTAAACTCCGAAGTATAAATTTATATAATTATATCAAAGTCCGTTTTAAATAACAACCAATAACAATGCAAAAAACCATTCCTAGCAAAGCAAGCGTATAAAAGTAAGTCGTATTTAAAAAATTACATATGAATTCGCTTAAACCTCCAAAAATTTTACATAATTTGTTGTTTACATCCACTCTTTTGTATGTTACTATTATATCATCAAAAAAAAGGGGCTATTTTTATATGTTAACAACAACACGAGGATTTTGGAAAATATTTTTCCTATCAATCATCACTCTTGGTTTTTATGGATTATACTATATCTACCGCCTAGCTAAAGATGTAAATCTCACTTGCGCCGAGGACGGCAAAAACGATGTAGGAGGACTGGGATTTTTTATATTGATGTCCATAATATCGTTTGGATACTACGCATTTTATTGGAACTATCGTGTTTGCGACAGAATGGCAGAATTAATCATCAAAAACGGCGGTCAACCTCGCATTACAGGCGGCGGGTGGTTGTTGTGGACAATACTTGGTTCGTTTATTTTAATTGGACCGCTCGTTGCTCAAGTTAAGCAAATCCACCAATGGAATGATGTAAACAAAATTTACAACGACAAACATCCTGAATTGGCATAAAAGACAGCTAGCAACTATACCAAATAAAAACGGCAGTTATTAACCACAACCGCCGTTTTTTTCCATCTCACAAAAATTAAATACCTTATATCTTTTTAAGGTGGCAATCGATTTATATATTTTCTCTGTACCACTGCAAAATATATTCCTTGTACCGCTCATCCCCCAACCGATAAAATTTTGCATAAATCTGCGCCATATAATACTTTACTAACCCTTCATCACAGTTGTTTTTCAAGCGGTAGCCTTTTATAAACTCTTTGTATTCCTCTTTGGTCTTCATAAACTTCTGCTCGGGTCTTAAAATTATTGCCCAAGCAATATCAAACTCCTTGTTGCCAATCCCCGCTAGTTCAAAGTCTAAAATGCCATTTATGTGACCGTTTTTCCAAAGAATGTTTGCATAATGAAAATCACCGTGTATAAAACACCTATTAGTATTGTGCGGTTGGTTGCTAATCAACCAGTCATAAACGACAAGTAAATCTATCTCCCCAAAATATTGCCTATCGGGTATTTGATGATAACTTCGGTGCGGCGCACTATCAAAATCGCTTTTTTGCATATGTAAGGTTGCCAATGTTTCCCCATACTCTTTAATAAAACTCAAGGACTCCAAGCCCTTATTTTCCCCAACTATTTTGGACAACCTTTCGCCCTCAACCGCCTCTGTAATAATATAGGAAAAATCATCACCATACTCAATAACTTTGGGTAAATAATCAAATTTCAAGGTATTAAGCACGCAAATCTCATTCTTGATATTTGCATCAATATGTCTAGCGCTTTTCAAAAAGCAATATATATCTTTTTCCTTGTATCTTGCTTTCAAATAAAAAACATCGTTTGCAGCATGCGGATACCCCAATATTTTTATTATTTCAATATATTTAAAGCGTATTGAATACGGGTCTATCGTATCTCTCCACTTTTTAGGCTGTTTATCCACAAAACCCTCCTCAAGCTCATATATATCTTAAAACTCTCTCTAAAAGTTTTATCCTCTCAATTCATTTAGCAGTCTAACGCCAATAATCGTTGTCGAGATTTTATAGTCAGGCGGCAAGTTGGATAATATAACCACCCCCGTCTGCATGAGTTTATCAAAACCAACATAGCTATTATAATTCCCCGTTGCGCCGTTGTGCCAAATGATATTGTTCTGCTCATCAATCATCCAGCACATACCTATGCCGTCAATGTGGATGCTGAGTTTTTTATATACATCAGGGCTTGTATAGTTGCTTGCTAATTTATTATGCGTTAACGCTGCGTATTGGGGGTTATCTGTCATTTGCATTTGCAAAACTTTAACATATCTCCAATGTTAGACCCTGCAACAGCAACAGCAAACTCACTATCAATATAATAATTATAAATTTTCTTTTTCTTTTTTTCATTAGATATATTGTATCATAAAAATATAAAAATAAAACCCTTATATCTCTACAAAAGCATAATTTCTAGGCTGGCACTATAAACCCTAAAAGTGACACTATAAAAACAATAAAATACCACTGTATTTAAAAGACACTATATTTCGCTAATAATGCAATCGCCTAGCATCATGGCAATCCCAAAACCCGCAAGAAGGGTGGAGATTGCGTCCCTTATGAGTGCGAGGACGAAGGGAGTTTATCCAGACATAAATGACCGAGTCCAAGACACGAAATAAGGGCGCAAGATGCGCCCTTATCGTGGAAAATCCCAAAACCCGCAAGAAGAGTGGAGATTGCGTCCCTTATGAGTGCGAGGATGAAGGGAGTTTATCCAGACATAAATGACCGAGTCCAAGACACGAAATAAGGGCGCAAGATGCGCCCTTATCATGGAAAATCCCAAAACCCGCAAGAAGGGTGGAGATTGCGTCCCTTATGAGTGCGAGGACGAAGGGAGTTTATCCAGACATAAATGACCGAGTCCAAGACACGAA
>Ga0265293_10003536_pt1 | contig 28909 bp, 26 predicted proteins | sample Munlanlewell138R_FD_192505 | JGI IMG/M metagenome (GOLD analysis project Ga0265293, IMG submission 192505) | Leachate microbial communities from a municipal landfill in Southern Ontario, Canada - Leachate well 138R | ecosystem: Engineered > Solid waste > Landfill > Unclassified | place: Canada... | reverse complement strand
AATCGTTCTATCCAATTCGTGGCGTAAATCATTCTTCTTATTTGAACATGACAGTTTAAATATGTGAAGTAAGAAGCGTATATTGGATTGGTTTTCATGGCTTTAAACGAAGAATACTTCTCCCCCCCACTTATCTAAGAACTTTAAAAATCTTTCATAACCATTATCTGATTTATTTGAAAAATCAGTTAAAATTGTTGTAATTTGTTCTTGTGTAAAGTCCATATCTTATAAAATTTATTTTGCAATTACAAATTGCATAATTTCCCTGGCTTTACACACTTTTTATGGGCACTATCCACACTTTTTTATCTATAAATGTTTTTTATGAAATGATTGGAAAATAATATTAAATAGATTATCTTGTAAAAGCTTACAAAAAGTAAAACTATGATTGAATTAAGTAAAACCATTTTAAAAAAAGTTAGTTTTGATAAGTACTTGTTTCAGAAAGAATTAGAAAAGTCATTAAAATGGATAAGTAAATCGGAAGATTTACAGGACTTCAAGGATTGGTGTATTGTCGAGTTCGGACATTTATATCCATCAATCTTAAAAAAGGTATTTAATAAAATGTATTAACAAATAGAGGCAGACAATTTGTCTGCTTCTTAATTTATTCTATAGTTTTCCCGTTTTATTTATAAATTTAAGATTCCTGTGGAGTCCTTCAAATTTGGTTCTTTTTACTGCACTTTGCTTAAAAATTTCTTGGAAAATCTCATTTGTTAATTCTTTCCATTCATCTACATTCAAATTGAGTAAGTCTGGATGGGGGTTCAAACGGGGTTCATTATGCGGTTTTGAAAATCTATTCCAAGGGCAAACATCTTGGCAAATATCACAACCAAATGCCCAATTTTCCATTTTTCCTTCGAATTCTTTGGGTAGAACATTGTCTTTTAATTCGATTGTCAAATAAGAAATACATTTACTAGCATCAATTGAATACGGAGTAAGAGCTTCTGTTGGACACGCATCGATACATCTAGTACAAGTACCGCAATAATCTTTTATTGGTCCGTCATATTCAAGCGGTAAATCCAGAATAATTTCTGCTAAAAAATAAAAAGAACCTACTTGAGGTGTAATAATGAGCGCATTTTTCCCTTGCCAGCCTAGTCCAGACTTTTTTGCCCAAGACTTTTCCATTACGGGTGCAGAATCCGTAAAGACTCGTCCATTTATTTCGCCAATTTCATCTTTCATGGCTTTAAATAATTGGGTAAGTTTGTCTTTAATTAAAAAATGATAGTCTTCACCATAAGCATATTTCGCAATTTTAGGAGAGTTTTCATCTTTCTGCTTTTCGTGTGGATAATAATTAAATAGAAGTGAAACGACCGATTTTGCATTTGGAACTAATTTTGTAGGATCCAATCGTTTATCAAAATGGTCTTCCAACCATTTCATTTTTCCATGTTTGCCTTTTTTTAGATAAGCAGTCAGGTGTGGTGCTTCTTCTTCCAAAAATTCTGCTTTTGAGATACCACAATACATAAAGCCAAGTTCTTTTGCTTTGTTTTTAATGAATTGGCTGTTTTTCTGTATATTGGATTGAATAGACATTATTAGAACAATTTACCTTGTTCAAGTCCTGGTGTTTTCCCTATATGGTCAAATGCTTTTGGTGTTGCTTTTCTTCCTCTTTGGGTTCTCACCAAATATCCTTCTTGAATCAAAAATGGTTCATAAACCTCTTCGATGGTTCCAGCATTTTCACCAACGGCTGTTGCCAAGGTAGTAATTCCTACTGGCCCACCATTAAATTTATCTATAAGCGTAGAAAGCAATCGGTTGTCCATTTCATCCAATCCATTTTTATCTACATTTAATGCTTCCAAGGCAACGTTTGTAATTTGTAAATCGATTGTTCCATCTCCTTTTATTTGAGCAAAATCACGAACCCTGCGAAGCAAAGCATTGGCAATTCTTGGTGTTCCTCTGCTTCGACTTGCAATTTCAAAAGCTGCTTCGCTTTTGATTGGAATATCTAATAAATCACTCGACCGCTCAACAATTGAGGTCAAGGTCTTTGCATTATAATATTGCAACCGTGCGCTGATTCCAAAACGAGCCCTTAACGGCGCAGTAAGAAGTCCGGAACGAGTTGTAGCACCAATCAATGTAAATGGTTTTAATCCAATTTGAACCGTTCTTGCGTTTGGTCCTGCATCAATCATTATATCAATCACAAAATCTTCCATTGCAGAATACAGATATTCTTCGATAACGGGTGACAACCGATGAATTTCATCAATAAATAGAACATCTCCTTCTTGAAGATTGGTAAGAAGTCCTGCTAAATCGCCTGGTTTATCTAAAACGGGTCCAGAAGTTACCTTAAAACCGACATTTAATTCATTAGCAATGATGTGTGCCAATGTTGTTTTTCCTAATCCTGGTGGTCCGTGGAGAAGGACATGATCCAAAGGTTCATTTCTTTTTTTCGTGGCTTGAATAAAAATCTCAAGATTTTCTACAATTTTTTTCTGACCAGTAAAGTCAGCCAATTGTTTAGGTCTTAAAACCTTATCAATCTCTTCGTTTTTTTCAAATTCTTGTCTATAATCGAAATCTTCTCCCACGTTAAAATTTTTTCACTTCAAATATACAAAAAAGCCCAGTAAAAATATACTGGGCTTATTATTAATCATTTTTTTAATTAGTGACCACCACCATCGACTTCACCCTCGCGGAGTGGGACTGTTTGAGGCACATAATCTTCTTCCCAACCTGGTTTTGAATAATCATAAGGCCAACGGTGTACTTCAGGAATTTCTCCTGGCCAGTTACCATGTCCTGGCACTGCTGTTGGTGTTGTCCATTCAAGTGTATTTGACTTCCATGGATTTAAAGGTGCTTTCGGACCTTTAAATATACTATAGAAGAAGTTTACGATGAAGAATAACTGTCCGATAGAACCTAAAATTGCAAAGAAAGTAATAATTTGGTTTAAATCTAAAACCATTTCACTTGCTAATGGATTCCAAGTATCATAGATAGAATAATCATAGTATCTACGTGGAGCACCACCAAGTCCTATAAAGTGCATTGGTAAGAAAACGCCATATCCAGCGATTATGGTTGTCCAAAAATGTATATATCCAAGTTTGTCATTCATCATTCTTCCATACAATTTAGGGAACCAGTGGTATATACCAGCAAACATTCCAAAAATGGATGATAATCCCATTACAACGTGGAAGTGGGCTACAACGAACATGGTATCGTGTACTTGAATATCGAGAGAAGCATTACCTAAAACTGTTCCTGTAATACCACCAGAGATGAAAGTTGAAACCAAACCGATAGAGAATAACATGGCTGGTGTAAATATGATTGACCCTTTCCATAATGTAGTTAGGTAGTTAAATACCTTAATTGCAGATGGGACGGCAATCAACAATGTTGTAAATGTAAATACACTTGCTAAGAATGGATCCATACCCGAAACGAACATGTGGTGTGCCCATACCAGACACGATAAGAAGCCGATTGCTAATAGAGACCCAATCATTGCACGGTAACCAAAGATTGGTTTACGCGACATGGTTGAAATAATTTCTGAAGTAATACCCAATGAAGGTAATAAAACGATATAAACCTCTGGATGTCCTAAGAACCAAAATAAGTGTTCATATAAAATTGGAGAACCTCCAACATGGTCAAGCATCTCTCCACCAACAATGATATCACTTAAATAGAAAGAGGTTCCTAAAGTTCTATCCATTGCAAGTAATAAAACTGCTGCAAAAAGAACTGGGAAAGAAATAATTCCTACAATTGCAGTAATTAAGAATGCCCATATTGTTAATGGAAGACGTGTAAAAGTCATCCCTTTCGTTCTCATGTTAACGATGGTAACTACATAGTTGAGTGAACCCAATAATGAAGACGCCACAAAAATAATGAGTGATATCATCCACAAAGACATACCAAGTCCAGAACCTGATACTGCCTGAGGCAAAGCAGAAAGAGGCGGATAAACTGTCCAACCTGCCATTGCTGGTCCTGATTCAACGAATAACGATGCTAGCATAATTACGGCTGAAATATTATATAGCCATGCCGACATCATATTGATAAATCCTGATGCCATATCTCTTGCGCCAATTTGCAAAGGAATCAATGAGTTTGAAAATGTTCCTGAAAGTCCACCTGTCAAAACAAAGAAAACCATAATTGTACCATGCAGAGTAACCAGACCAAGAAACATATCTTGATTTAGTATTCCTTCAGGAGCCCATCTATCTCCTAAGAAAAGATTTAAAAAGTCTGAAGATTGTTCAGGCCAAGCCAGTTGAATTCTGAAAAATATGGAAAGCATTCCTCCGACAATTCCCATGAAGATAGCCATTATCAGGAATTGTTTCCCAATCATTTTATGGTCGTAACTAAAGATATATTTTGTTACGAAACTTTGCTCATGATGATCATGTTCGTGAATCGCTTCTGCTGTAGTTGCCATGCTTAAAATTTATTAAAGTTTATATCTGTTTTATTAATATTTTTCTATCTATCTACAACGCTATTTGTTATATTTCTATAATACTCTAAAATAGCTTCTTCATTTCCTCTAATCCATGAATTACCATCTATGGTAGATTTAGTTTTTTGCCAAGCCAGGTATTCTTCTGGTTCAAGTACTTTAACTGACATTTTCATTTTATAATGTGATGTTCCGCAAATTTTATTACACATTAGCGCGTATTCAAATTGAGGATTATTTAATTTTTCTTTCATCTCAGAAGTAGAGATTGTTGGTTGCAACTTGATAAAAGTTGTTAAACCAGGCACAGTATTCATTTGTGCTCTAAAATGAGGTAAATAAGCACTGTGAATTACATCTTTTGCTCTTAGATGAAGGTTATATTTTTGTCCTTTCAAAAGGATTAAACTATCTTCAACGATTACGTCATCGAATGCAAGTGCATCTAATGAATCTTTATAAGGTTCGTAAGTTACCATCAAAGCCTCAAGTAATCGTGACATTCTTTCTTTTCTCCCTAATTCAATTTCAAGATTTTTACGTTCTTCTTTTGAAAGTATTACTTTTGGGTCATTTAGTCTTTCTTCTAAAGTTTTAATACCAAGATATCCAACACCACCATCTTTCATCAAGTTAAATGAGGTTTCGATGTTTTCACTGGTCATAATACCAAATGGATTTTCAGCTGTTGTTAATTTATAATCAAACTTCCCAAGCTCATTGTTTGGGCCAGAATATCTTGCTGTCCACTTAAATTGTTCTGAGAATATTTCAACGTTAACATATTCTGCTGTTGCGGGTGTCGTTAATTCATTCCATGTTTTTAAACCTAATACAACCATTAGAGATAACCCTGCAGCTGGAATAACTGTCCACAACATTTCTAATTTATCGTTATAAGGGTAATAATACGCTTTTACACCTGGTTTTTTTTGATATTTCCATGCGAAGTAAAACAATAGAGTAACACACCCAAAATAAACAAGAAGTACTAAAATCCATTGGATGCTATACATAAAATCTATTTTCTCTCCACCGACTGAAGCTGCTGGTCCTAAGTTTGTAAAACCATATTTAACTATTACGTAGATAAGAAATGCGTGTAGTGATATCATAAATAATATAAGATAGTTTGCACTTCTTTTATTCTCTTTCTCTGAGGGTTCTTCAGGATTTCTTTTTCTAATCTTATTGGAAAGATTATTAACTCGCATCATTTGGGCAATAGCAAGCACCCCTAAAATAATGACTAATACAATGATTAACTTGTTATTCATCTCTTAAAAATTAACTTATTCCTATTATCTGTTTTTTTAGCTTAAATTTCATGGTGTATTGATTCTTCAAAATACGGATCGTTTACACTTACAAGAGGCAGAACCGAAAGTTTGTTTAATAGAATACGAATAAATAGACCAAAGAAAAGCATAGCCATACCAATTTCTAAAAATCCAATTTGTCCTACTGGTCCCATTGAACCACCCATTACCATTATCCAAGTATCCATCCAATGACCAACAATTATTATAATTCCTACAAAAATAAGTGCACCCGCATGTCTTTTTGCATCTCTTGACATTAAAATTAACATTGGGAATACAAAGTTAACGATAAACATTCCGAAGAATAATAATTTATATTCTTCAACTCTAACTTGGAAGTAACCAACCTCCTCAGGCATATTTCCATACCAAATTAACATAAACTGAGAGAACCAAAGGTATGACCAAAGGAAAGAAAGTGCAAATACCCATTTTCCAATATCATGAATATGGCTATCATTTAGTTGTGGCAAATACCCCAATTTTTTAAGGTATAATACAAGTATTACTAGGACAACCATCGCTGAAACCCATCCACCAGAGAATGTGTACCATCCAAATAGTGTTGATCTCCAATGTAAGTCAATTGACATAATCCAATCCCAAGAAGTTATAGAACTAATGAAAGCAAAAAGCAAAATAAACAATGATGCTTTATTAAAATTCTTACGGTGTATGTTTAATATATCACCAGGGTTTTCATCAGATAGTCTAGTTCGTTTCATAAATCCTTTCCACAGCATTAGGTATATCGCAAAAAATGCCAAAAACCTTGTCCAGAAGAAAACCAAGTTGAAGTAACCTCCTTTTGCAGCTGATTTCTCATCAAAATGAACCCCGCCTTCATTCATTACATCTGGATCCATCCATTGATAAAGTCCTCCTCCATGTGATAAATTCAGAACAATGAAAAGCACTAACAAAATTGCAATACCATAGGGGATATATCTCGTAATCGCCTCCAAAGGACGCTTAATATATACAAACCAACCTACTTCTGCCACATATTGAACTGCTAAGAAGAACATCGCACATATTGCAATATTAAAGAAGAAGAAGCTATTTGATAATAAATTGGCAAATATACGAGTTTTAAATAGAGGGCCATTCATTCCTACAACTATCCCAATAACCAACATAATCACTCCAATTATCATTAGAGCAGTTGTCCATCTTTTTGCTTTATTTGAAATTTGATAATCCATCGAACTACTGATTTTCTTTATTAATATTAATTAAATTTCTGTTGTTTCTTCTGATTCAGGGATGCTGTCCTGTGCTTCCACATCTTCATCACCTTCATTTCCGTCTGCTTTGGTACCATAATCATATCCGTAATCTTCAAATCTTAATTTGTTTACGTAATGAACCAATGTCCAAATCTCATAGTTGTTAAGGAGCGATGCATGAGCCCCCATCATACCTTTACCATAATAAGTAGAGAAAAATATTTGTCCATCTGCAAGACTCAATAAGTTGCCATAATCTGGAACACCTACATAAGCACCACTTTCAACTATAGGTCCTTTTCCGTCACCATCTTTCCCGTGGCAATGTGCACAGTTTATAGTATAGAGTTCTTTACCATGCTTAAAGATTTCTTCTTCATTTTCAGCTGTTAGAATAATAGGGTTCTTATCCTCAGCAGCAGCGAAGTAATCTCCACCCGGCTCTGTACTAAGATTCCATCCGTTTTCTGGGAGTAATCCATGCGTTACAGCAGCAAAACTATTTGCTTTACGGTGATAAGGTAAATATATTTCTAAGTTTTCAATATCCCCACGATAAGGAATTGTGTGAATTGGCGGATGTTTCACCGACTTTGTCATTATCAATTCAGGATTCGTTTTATCCTTAACCCAACCGTAATCCACGTATGGTTCAATTGCTGGAGATCGATACATGTCAGGCATATATTCTAAACCAGGTGAATCTGGGTCTGAAACACATGAGTATAACATTCCAACACCGAATGTTATTGTTAATACTTTTAGCGAAATTGCCTTAATTGTTTTTTTCATGGCAAAATTATTTATTAAATTCTTTTTTGATCTAATTCTACAATACCAGTATTCATAACCATTGCTTCGATTTCATCTTCTGTGAAATTTTGGTTATCACTTAGTCTTACCTCCATTACAAAATGGTCATCAGTTGTTCTTGGGTCTGGATTGAATGCAGGCATCCCAGGAATTGTCTTATTTGCAAGTAAATAAGTGATTGCCATTAAGTGAGCGGCAAACAATACTGTCATCTCAAAAGCAACAGGAACAAAAGATAATAAGTTTTCAATAAATGAAAAGTTTGGTTTACCACCAATGTTCAAAGGCCAATCTGAAATCATAAAATATCGCATTCCAACAAGTGCTAACGTCAAACCAGTTAGTCCGTATAGAAATGACATAATTCCTAATCTTGTGTGTTTAACGCCAATAATTGGGTCTAAACCATGTACTGGAAATGGAGAATAAACTTCATTTACCTTAATACCTTTTGCAACCAACTCTTTCGCCCCTTCTTTAAGGACTTCATCATCGTTGTACATTGCATAAAAAACTACGTTTGCCATAATTCTTCTGTTATATAATTCTAATTAATTATCTTCTTTACCTCCGTTTAATTCATCTTGCCACTTTTGAAGTTCTTCCCATTTCCCATCACGTGCTAGTGTAGCTTGTTCTGGCCATGTTGTTGGGTCATGCATCTTTAAGTTTGCATCCTCAAGAATTTTTCTAATCTTATCAGATGTTGTCGATGCTAAGTCAGCAAAAGTTATTATTCCTGAAGCATTTAGTATTTCTTGAATTTTAGGACCGATTCCTTCAATTTTTTTCAAATCATCCTTTTGAATCGTAGATTCTGTATGAGATTTTGTATCTTTTGCTTTTGTAGGACTCGCTGTGCTTGCTCCTTTATACATCAGTTTTACTTCTGGTTTGGTTTTAGCTAAATTCTGTTGTTCCAAAGAATAAGCAGGAGAAATAGCCGTCTCATTTTTATATGACTGTCCTGAACCTCTTACAATTGTTTTTAATTCAGCAATTGGAAGAACAGGGAAGTATCTCGTAAACAATAAGAAGAATACAAAGAAAATTCCAATTGTTCCAAGAAAGATACCGATATCAACATGAGAAGGGTAGAACATTATCCATGAAGATGGAAGAAAGTCATGGTGAAGGTCAAGCACAATGATATCAAAACGCTCAAACCACATTCCGATGTTAATGATGATTGCAATAATCCATGAAATTGTAAAATTTGTTCTCACTTTTTTAATCCACAAGAAAGCTGGTGCGACCATATTACAAAATATTAATGCCCAGAATGCCCACCAATATCTACCAGTTGCAGCACCCCAAGACATATATGCGTACGCCTCATATTCATCGCCAGAATACCATCCCATAAAAAATTCTGTCAAGTAAGCAACTGCTACTATACCACCTGTTACAATAATTACAATGTTCATGTATTCAAGGTGTTTCTTTGTGATATAAGCTTCCAGTCCATAGGCTTTTCTCATTACGAGCAACAATGTAATCACCATGGCAAAACCAGAGAATACCGCACCAGAGACAAAATAAGGCGGATAGATTGTACTGTGCCAACCTGGGATAACTGAAGTAGCGAAGTCAAACGATACAATTGAGTGAACAGAGAATACCAATGGAGTTGCTAAACCAGCAAGTACCAATGAAACCTCTTCAAATCTGTTCCAATGTTTTGCTTTACCAGACCATCCGAAAGAAAGAATGCTATACATCTTTTTGGCAACTGGAGTTTTAGCCCTATCTCTAATTGTCGCAAAGTCTGGAATTAGTCCAATGTACCAAAACACAACTGATACGGATAGATAAGTAGAAATTGCAAAAACGTCCCACAATAGTGCCGAGTTAAAGTTTGGCCATAAAGATCCGAAATGATTTGGAATAGGTACAACCCAATATCCTAACCAAAGACGTCCCATGTGAATCAACGGGAATAATCCAGCCATAAATACTGCAAAAATTGTCATTGCCTCAGCAGAACGGTTAATTGCCATTCTCCATTTTTGGCGGAAAAGCAAAAGTACAGCAGAAATCAATGTTCCTGCGTGTCCTATACCAACCCACCAAACGAAGTTGGTAATATCCCATCCCCAGTTAATGGTTTTATTTAATCCCCAAGTACCAATACCAGTACCGAGTAAGTATAGAATGCAACCCACGCCATAAATTGCAATAATTGTAGCGATGGTAAACAAAATATACCACATTCTGTGCGCTTTTCCTTCTATCGGTCTGCAAACGTCTTCCGTAATGTCATGATAAGACTTATGACCTAAAATGAGGGGTTTTCTAATTGTTGCTTCCTTATGCATTATTCAAACTTTATAATTTAAAAAACAATTTTATATCTAAATTTTTCTTCTTAATGTTTATTATGAAGATATTCTTCTTTTTTACTTTGTATCTGAGCTAAAATAGGATTCGGCTCATTTCTCACTTTTGTTTGATACCAAACATTTGGTCTTGTACCAATTTCAGCTAAAGCTTGGTATGCTCTTTTGTGGTCTGATTTTTTTCTAATTTCAGACTCTGGATCATTCCAATCACCTACAATAATAGCATCAGCAGGACAAGCGTCAGCACATGCAGTTTTGAAATCACCGTCATATACTTTACGTCTTTCTTTTTTCGCTACCAATTTGGTTTCTTGAATACGTTGTACACACATAGAACATTTTTCCATAACCCCACGTGTTCTTACAGTAACATCAGGATTAAGAACCATTCTTCCTAGTTCATCTTGAGCAGGATTAATTTCACCAAATTTCTTGTATGAAGGGTAATTAAACCAATTAAATCTTCTTACTTTGTAAGGACAGTTATTTGCACAATAACGAGTTCCAATACAACGGTTGTACGTCATTTGATTTAAACCTTCGTTAGAGTGAGTTGTAGCAGAAACAGGACAAACCGTTTCACATGGTGCATGATTACAGTGTTGACACATCATAGGTTGGAATACTACCTTAGGGCTACTTCCAGCAACTCCAGATTTCTTACGATTCCAATTTTTACTATCTTTTAATTGCCCTACTGTAGCCTCTTCATCAGATGAATAGTAACGGTCAATTCTCAACCAGTGCATCTCACGCCCTCTTCTTACTTCGTCTTTACCAACAACTGGAATGTTGTTTTCTGCTTGACAAGCAATCATACAAGCACCACATCCAAAACAAGAGTTTAAGTCAATAGACATTCCCCAACGATGACCAACATTCTCAATTGGATGCGATTCCCACAGGTTAAAATCTGATAAAGGAACTGCCTCATGACTACCATCTTCAGTTATTTTATGATGCATCCATTCTGGATTATACGCATCTACAGAAAGTGTCAAATATGTATCTAAAGTAGTTTCTCTTACTACAGAGTTTCTTCCTTGTAGGGTATTATGAATTTGGGTAGTTGCGATTGGATAATATTTTCCAGTATTTTCAACTGAACCAACTGCAGTAAATTCAATAGTTTCCCTTATTTGAGTCATCCTAAATGCATTTTGGCCAATTGGTTTTGGATGTCCATTTTCATCGTTAACATAACCTCCCAACTCTTTGGTTTGGAAAGCTGCTTTACCAATTTTAAGTCCGCCTTTTCCTCTTCCATAACCAAGTGCAATACCGATTGTTCCTTTTGCCTGTCCTGGTGAAGGGAAAACAGGTAATTCATACGTAACTTCACCTACAGTTACTCTTCCCATTTTCGCTCCATTCTCTTGGTCGATATAAAGATCATATCCAAGTTCTTCCATAGTTTCGTGATTCATTGTAATCACGTTATCCCACACAACTTTTGTGATAGGGTCTGGCATCTCTTGAAGCCAAGGGTTACCTGCTTGGCTACCATCACCGATAGCGATTTTTTGATAGAGAACTACTTCCCACTCGCCTTCTTGTGGTAATGATTTAGCATAATTACTAAGTGCGGAAGCATCTAAATCAGAAGCTGAAGCTTTAGCAGCCTCAATTGAATATGTTGAGCTATGCACTGTTTTGTTCCAGAATTTTTCAAAGTTATCAGCACCAAATCCTTTTTCCTTCCAATTTGATTTAATAAAATCGTAGAAAACGGAAGAATCTTTTCCTCCTCTTTTTGCTTGACCAGCCCATACTAAGAAAGATTCTTGTGCTGCGACTGTATCAAAAAGTGGACGGATTGTTGGCTGTGCCAATGCGTATTCATTTTCTTTTGGTTGATAATCATTCCATGATTCTAACGCATGGTGATCTGGAATTACATATTGACAATTTACAGCAGTTTCATCCATAAATGGAGATAAAGAAACTGTCATTTTTGCATTTGCTAAAGCAGCTCCAAATTCCTCACCATTTGGCAATGTATATGCAGGATTCACTCCGTAGAAAAATACTGCGTCTGGTTTTTGTCCTTTGATTAATCCATTTACAAAATCCATCATTTTCTTGTCCTCAGACATAAACATGTTCAGCGGATTGTTTAGATTAATTGTAGTGTTATAAGCACCAATCTTTTGATTGATAATATTTACTATAATTTGAATTGCGACATTATTTGAACCAGAAACGACCAGTCCATTTCCTTTTTTTAAATCATCTGCAATTCTTTTAATGTCTTCAGAATCAACTGTGTCACTTGCAGAAACACCAGGTGTAGATGCGCCCAACTCTTTTGCAATAGCAGCTAGAATACCAGCTTCTTGTGATGGTTTTATCATAAAGCGCACATCAGCATTAGCTCCAGTAATCGACATATTTGATTCGAACTGATAATGCTTATTCATTTTTTCGTCTGGATTACGTCTTTTAGCATATTGACCAGCATATTGAGATGCCATCAACCAAGTGCTCATGAAATCTGCACCAAAGCTCACAATTGTATCTGCTTTATAGAAATCATAATCTGGAATTATACGTTTCCCAAAAGTAGCTTTGTTTGCTTCTCTTATTCCAGCATAAGAAATTGCATCAATTTGAATGTGTTCAAATGTTGCTCCACTTACTGCTGGTTCTGTTTCACTAACCTCTGTTTCTGTTTCACTTGAGCCATTCGTGATAGACTGTTCTAATAATTTAATTGCTTTAGCAGTAGAAGGAGAAGCAATGGTTTGTGAAATAAACACAACTTTTCCTTTATTTCTTTTAATTGCTTGTAAATTATTAAAAATCTCATCGTCTGCAACTTGCGTAGCAATACCTTGCCCATCTTTATATGCAAATTGCAGTCTAGCTTCGTTATATAGTGATAGAACAGACGCGATAACTTGTGCGTTACCACCTCCATTTGTAAAACCAAAATCTCTATTTGATTTTATATAAATTGGTCTTCCTTCTCTTGTTTTTACAATGATGCTTGCAAAAGTATTCCCATCGTAATAAGCAGATGCATACCAAGTTGCTTCACCCGGAGTAACATCAATTGGTTTATTTACGTATGGAATAGCCTTGTTAACTGGAGCTTCGCACGCTGCAATAGTAGCGGCTGCCACACTAAACCCTAAGAACTTTAAAAAGTCTCTTCGTGGAGTTGATGACTCTCTTAAATTATCTTCATTTGCCAAGAAATCTTCAACGCTAACTTCTTGACTAAACTCTTTGTTTAAAGTTTTAATAAACTCTGGAGTTTCATGTTTTTCTTCAAACCCTTTCCAATATTTTGTACTCATAGCGATTAAAATTCAGCTTAAAATTAATTCTCTCTTTATTAATAGTGGCACTTAGCACATTCCCAACCACCGAGTTCACGTACCGTTACTTTTCCATCTTTTAGATAATCCTCATATAGAGTTTTATCATTTTCTAAAAGACGCTTGTGGATTTCTTCATAATATCCACCTTGAGTGTCTAATGGACCAGAAGACACCTCTTTTATATCGTGACACTCAATACACCATCCCATTGTTAAAGTTGGTTTTGTTAACTTAACATTTCCTTCAATTTGATTCAATTCTTCAACTGGAACGACTCTAACAGTTTCATTTTGTTTTGTCATATCTCCATGACATTGAGCGCAGTCGATTTTTCCAATTTCTACGTGTTGTTCATGGCTAAAAAATACGTGATCTGGTAAGTTGTGTACTTTGTTCCAAACAATACTTTCAGTTTCACCGCCATACTGACCTCCGCCTTCAGGATTAAATCCAGCAGATTGATAAATCTTTTGTATCTTTTCTACTTGAGGACCTGCGCCTTGAATTTGTTTGTGACAATTCATACATACGTTTGTTGTTGGTAAACCAGCAGTTTTTGATTTGTTTGCTGAGTTATGACAATATTTACAATCTATACCATTGATACCTGTATGTATATCGTGAGGGAAAGCTATTGGTTGACTAGGTTGGTATGCTTCAACAACCCCGATTGTATTCAAAGCTAAAAACAGCCATGTAACAAGTCCTAACGTAAAGATAAGCCCAAAAACTCCAATATATTTTTTATTTTTCCAAGACCATTTTTTCAAGTCAAAATCGGATTTTGTCACATCTTCATATTCTCCGCTTTCATTAGGAATAGCATCTTCTACTGATTTTAACATTTTTGACATAGAAGCATAAACGATTAAAACTACAAGGGCTGCTGCACCGAGTAAGTACCACCAAATATTCAATTTTTCTCCCGAGCTTGTTGAAGTTCCAGCAGTGCCTGAGCCACCGCCATCTGCTGTAGCACTAGCTAATTTTGGGTCTGGTTGCGCATCAATGTAATCAAAGATGGCATCAATTTCCTCATCTGTCATAGTTGGGAAAAAACTCATCGCAGCTGGCGACCAATTTGCTTGTTCTGCAGCAAACGGATCCATGTCGGCAGCAACTTGCCAATTCCTTACCCATTGATAAAGCATTCCTTCGGCTGCATTTTCTTCCCATAATTCTCGTATCCCAGCAAGTTTTGGTCCTGTCATGTCCTTATGCGGTGTATGACAAGTAGCACACTTAGAGTTAAACAATGTTTCACCATCTTGTGCGTTTGAGTATGACGGAACTACAAACAACAACGTTAAAAGAAACGTATATAAACCTTTACTTTTTGCTTTAAACATCTGACTATTAGATATTTGATTAATAAATTCATAGTTTTTAGTGTATTAAACACTTTTATATAGGCAACAAAAATAGTAGAATTTCAATATGGATTGACAGTTTTATGACAATATTAGGCTATTTGAAATTAATTTAGAACCGTTCTAAATATAAATTTCAGTTAAAATTTTATAAAACGTGTTAAATTTTCTAATAAAAAGGGGTCGTTCTTATATTTTCTTTTACTATTTTTTTATAGAAAAGTATCAATAGATTATGCTTGGTCATTAATGTCCCATTCTGCGAAAGAATTTTCTGTCTCATAGAGTTTCATATTAACTAACTGCAAATCTTTTGGAAGTTTTTCAATGACAATATTTTTAAAGTGAACCAAAAGATTTTCGCAAGTTGGTTGAACTTCGAATAAGATTGTTCTTTGGCTAATATCTGGGAGGGAGAATTTTCTTTTATCGTTTTTATTGACCACAAATGAATGATCGTAAACTTCAATAATCTCATCATTTACGATTTGTTTTAGAGTAGAGAAGTCAATAACCATACCATCTTTTGGTGCGTCTAATTCGTTTTTAATATGACCAAGGATGGTTACATATAATTTATAAGAATGACCATGGAGGAATCTACATTTTCCATCGTAATTATTTAATGCGTGTCCCATTTCAAAAGAGAATCTTTTTGTAATTCTTATTTTTTCAGCATTCATAATCAGTTTTTTTATTTTGTTGAATAAAAAAAGCCATCAGAAGACGGCTTTTTAATATCATTTATTAAGCAACCATTTGTTACATTTAGAATTCGAAAGTTTCCATAAACTTGGTTGTAAATTCACCTTTTATAAAATCCTCATTAACCATTAGTTTTTTATGGAAAGGGATTGTGCTATCTATACCTTCAATAATGAATTCATCGAGGGCTCTTCTCATTTTGGTAATTGCTTCTTCTCTGGTTTGAGCAACAACAATTAGTTTTGCAATCATTGAGTCGTAATAAGGAGAGATTGTATATCCTGAATAAACGTGTGTGTCGATACGTATTCCTGCTCCACCTGGCTCATGATATTCAGTGATTTTCCCTGGTGAAGGGCGGAAATCATTAAAAGGATTTTCTGCATTAATTCTGCATTGAATTGCGTGCATGATGGGTTCATAATTTTTTCCACTAATTTTAATTCCTGCAGCAATCTTAATTTGTTCTTTTATTAAGTCAAAATTAATAACTTCTTCAGTAATTGTATGCTCAACTTGGATACGGGTGTTCATTTCCATAAAATAGAAATCTCTATTTTTATCTACCAAGAACTCAACCGTTCCAACGCCTTCGTACTTTACTGCTTTCGCAGCTTTAATAGCGGCATCTCCCATTGCTTTACGCAATTTTTTTGTCATAAAAGGAGATGGAGTTTCCTCAACAAGTTTTTGGTGTCTTCTTTGGATAGAGCAATCACGTTCTGACATGTGGCAAGCGTTGCCATATTGGTCTCCTGCGATTTGAATCTCGATGTGGCGTGGTTCTTCTATGAATTTTTCCATATAAATACCATCATTCCCAAAGGCAGCTGTTGCTTCACGACGCGCTTTTTCCCAAGCGCTTTCCATTTCTTCGTCTTTGTTTACGAGATAAATTCCTTTACCACCTCCACCAGCTGTAGCTTTAAGAAGTACCGGGTATTTAATTTTCTTCGCCGTTTTAATTGCTTCGTCAAGATTTTTAAGAAGACCCTTTGAACCAGGCACACAAGGAACACCAGCTTTTATCATGGTAGCTTTTGCATGAGCTTTGTCTCCCATCCCATCAATTTGTTCTGGAGTAGCACCGATAAATTTGATACCATGTTCTTGGCAAACTTTAGAGAATTTAGCATTTTCAGAAAGAAATCCATATCCAGGATGTATTGCATCTGCGTTTGTTATTTCTGCCGCAGCGATAATGTTATGAATACTTAGATAAGATTCAGAACTTGGCGCTGGACCGATACAAACAGCTTCATCAGCAAAGCGAACGTGTAAGCTTTCTTTGTCTGCAGTACTATATACAGCTACCGTTTTAATGCCCATCTCTTTACAAGTTCGAATAACTCTTAGGGCGATTTCGCCACGGTTGGCGATTAAAATTTTCTTAAACATATCCTTTAATTTAAGTCTATAAAAACAATTTCACTAACCTAAATGGTAGTTTATGCTGGGTCAACTAAAAATAAAGGTTGATCATATTCAACAGGAGTAGCATCATCTACAAGAACTTTTACAATTGTTCCAGATATTTCAGCTTCAATCTCATTAAACAATTTCATTGCCTCAATCACACAGATTGTATCTCCAGGTTTGATTTTATCACCTACTTCAACGTGTGCTGGTTTCTCAGGAGACGGTGCTCTATAAAACGTTCCAATCATTGGAGACTTTATAGTTATATATTTATTAGCTTCTTCTGTAACTACAGGAGTTGAAGCTGACGTAGTTTCTGCGGTTTGCACAGGTGCTGTCGGAGTTTGTTGTTGCGGAACTGCGACTGGTGTTTGTTGTGGTATTGTTTGAACCTGTGGTTGAATATACACCACTTTTTCTTCTCTCTCAGATTGTTCTGCTGCAGCCGCTTTAATGGTGATTTTGAAATCTTTCATTTCTATACTCACTTCAGTCACTCCTGCTTTCGCAACACTTTTAATGAGTTCTTGAATTTCTTTTTGATTCATTGTGTTATAATTTTATTTTGTAAATGTACGCTTTTTTTATGAATTATATGCCCATTTTAAATAAATGGCTCCCCATGTAAATCCTCCACCGAAAGCAGATAAGATAATGTTATCTCCTTTTTTTAATTGTTTCTCCCAATCCCATAAACATAGTGGAATTGTACCTGCTGTAGTATTTCCATATTTCTGAATATTTATCATCACCTTGTCTTTTGAAATCCCCATTCTTTCTGCTGTTGCATTAATGATTCTGAGGTTTGCTTGGTGTGGAGCGAGCCAATCTACATCATCCGAGGAAAGGTTATTCTTTTCCATGATATCTACGGACACATCTGCCATATTTTTAACCGCTGATTTGAATACAGCCCTACCATCTTGATGTACGAAATGCAATCTATTATCTATCGTATCGTGTGAAGCTGGAAGCAATGATCCACCAGCTGGCATATATAAATGCTCTCTTCCTGCACCATCGCTATGAAGTATGCTATCTATTACACCCATTCCTTCTGTATTTGGTTCAAGCAAGACTGCACCTCCACCATCACCAAAGATAATGCATGTTGTTCTATCTTCGTAATCGATAATTGACGACATTTTATCTGAGCCAACCACGACAATTTTCTTATATTTTCCTGTTTCGATAAATTGAGATGCGATGGTGAGTGCATAAATGAAACCAGAACAAGCTGCGTTTACATCAAAGCTCCATGCGTTTTTCAGCCCAACTTTATCAGAAATCACGTTTGCAGTTGCAGGAAACGTATAGTCTGGTGTTACAGTAGCGCAAATAAGTAAATCAATTTCTAAAGGAGAAGTTCCTTTTTTCTTTAGAAGTTCTTTAACCGCAATTGTTCCAATATCAGAAGTTGGTCGATCACCAAGTAAACGGCGTTCTTTAATACCCGTACGAGAAGTAATCCACTCGTCAGATGTATCAACCATTTTTTCCAAGTCGGCATTTGTCAACACCTTTTCTGGAAGATATCCTTGAATTCCTGTTATTGCAGCTGTTATCTTCATTGTTTAAATGCTTCTTTTATTTTTTTTGTTAATTTGGATTCTGCTACATGATAAGCAAGTTTCATCATGTTTTTTATGGCAATATCATTTGATATTCCATGTCCAATAATAACATCAGAGTTGACTCCTAAGATAGGTGTGCCTCCGTAATTTTCATAATTAAATCTTTCAAAATAAGGGTCATTAAATCCCAATTTTTTAGTGATGGAATAAAGTGCTTCTGCTTCTTTAAGGATAATGTTTCCTGTAAAGCCGTCGCAAACCACGACATCTGCTTTTCCGTTGAATAAGTCTCTGCTTTCCACATTACCGATAAAGTTGAAGTCATCTGTACCCTTCATGAGTTTATAGGTGCTTTGTGTTAGAAGGTTTCCCTTTCCTTCTTCTTCTCCAATATTAAGTAGTCCAACCTTAGGGTTATCAATTCCTTTGACATGGGTGGCAAACAAAGAGCCTAAGATAGCAAATTGATACAATACATCTGGTTTACAATCTGCGTTTGTTCCAACATCCAGTAGGATAGAATCGCCACCGTTTAATATAGGAAGAACGGATGTAATACAAGGGCGAATAACGCCAGGGATAGCATGTGCAACATACATAGCTCCAACGAGCATTGCGCCTGTGTTTCCTGTGCTTGAAAAAGAGTCTATTTGTTTTTTAGCCAACAGTTCAAATCCTTTTGAGATAGAACTATTTGGCTTTTGTCTAAGCGCTCGAGTTGGATGCTCTTCCATTCCGATTGTGTCCACAGCGTTCACAATAGAAATTTGCTTTGATGTACAGTTTTTTTTCGATAAAATAGGTTGAATATCACTTTCCTTTCCTATTAAGACAAGTTCTACATCTTCAGGCAATTCTTCCAATGCCAAAATGGCACCCAAAACATTTGTCTCGGGTGCAAAATCACCACTATTAATATCTAATCCTAATTTCATTCAGTAAAATGTTTCTTTTGAGAAACTTTTTCTTTAGAAATAATTTGGAAACTGCAGACTAAACCGCAACTTCTTTTTCAGCAATAACTTTTCCTTTGTAATATAATTTCCCTTCATGCCAATGTGCACGGTGGTACAAATGGGATTGCCCAGTTGTCGGACAAGTTGCGATGTTATTCATCACGTTTGCTTTTTTGTGTGTACGTCTTTTCGCTCTTCTTGTAGAAGACGCTCTTCTTTTAGGTACTGCCATTTTACTATAATTTAATTTTTATTTCAATTTTTTTAATGCTAACCAACGCGGGTCAATATTATCATCTTCATTTTCTTCGGACTCACCAAGGTCGTCATCAAAACCAACATAATCATCTAATAAATCTAACATTTCTTCGTTACACGCCCCTTCCTCATGGATGGATCTGGCGGGAAGTGCTACGGTTAATAATTCATAAATTATCAAAGAAACATCGATGGTGAAATCAGAATGAGGAATCATAATCAGGTTTTCGTCATCGCTAATTTCATTTCCAAATTTGAAGATTACTTGCTGACTCACCTGAAGGAATACATCTACTGATTCATTGCATCGATCACACGATCTTTGGACAGTTCCAGCCATTTCGAATCGACCAATCATCATTGTTTCTTTTTTCTCCAAGAAAAAGTCAACTTTTATGTCTCCTCCTTGTATGATTGAATATGTCAATTTCTCAAAGAACGATGTTGTAATCTCAAACTTAAACAAGTGATTTCCAACCTTTAACTTCTCAAAAGAGATAATATAATCCATATCTGAACTCATCATGCTCAAAATAATTGGATTGCAAACTTATAAAAATTAATTTAGATATTAATAGGTTTTCTATATTATTATGTAGATAAGGTAAGTCAAAAGGCTAATTCGGTTGTCTTAAAATGACGAAATATCGCCAACATCCTGACGTTTATCCTTGTAAATATTATATTTGTCTTATTTGCATTAAAGATTGGATCAAACAATTTTATTTTACTTCAATTTTGTCTTAAATGATGTTAATCTTGATTGAGTAAACACGAGTTTATTTTTTAAATTATTAACTTTACAGTCTAAAATTATGCATTAACACATTTGAACTTTATGGTTAAATATATTTTCGCATTATTATTTCTTTTAGGATTGATTGCTTGCGCCGAAGAAACTGAGGTAAAAGAAAATCAATTTTTTGTTGAAGAAGAAACGGTTGAAGTTGATTTGTTGTCGCAGCTTACAGATAGTTTAAAAATCTATCCGAAAAACATTGAATTGTGGTTGCAAAAAGGGAATCTTTGTAAAGATGATTATAATTTTGCGTGCGCTTTAGATGCTGGAGCTAATGCTTTTATGATTGATTCAACCAATTTAGAGGCAAGAAAACTTTATGGTTGGACATTAATTAATAAGCCAAATACACCAGTCTCTGATATAGAGAGAGCGAAAAGACATTTCCAATATGTTCTTTCTATAGATTCAGATGATGTTGAATCCTTGGTGAACTTAGCAAATACCTATTCTCTAACAGGTGATTTTAAAACAGCTATTAATTATATAAACAAAGGATTAAGGATTGATGAGTATTATAGAGATGGTTATGTTTTAAAAGGTTCGATATACAAAACATTAGAAAATTATAAACTTGCATTATCGAGTTATCAAACCGCTGTTCAAATTGATCCACAATTTTTTATGGGACATTTGCAATTGGGTTGGCTTTTAACCGAAATGGAAGATCATGAACTTGCATTGGAATACTATCGTAATGCTGCAGAAATAAATCCGGAAAATATTAACTCATTATATGGTGTTGCTAAGAGTTTACAAGATCTGGAAAGATATGATGAAGCACTTGTTGAATATCGTAAAATTGTTGAGGTAGAACCTTCTTTTTATTATACATATTACAATCAAGGTTTTATAAAACAATATTATCAGAATGATTTAGATAGTGCTGAATATTTTTATGATAAAGTTTTGTTCTATAATGACCAATATGTGCCTGCATGGTATCAATTAGGAAATGTCTATTACGACTTAAAAAACTATGCTGAATCGTATCAATGTTATGCCAATGCCCTAGATATTGATGAAGATTATGCACTTGCAAGAGAAGCAGCCGAAAGACTACGTAATGTAACTGTCAATTAATGCAGCGACTAAAACTTATTAGCGCAATTGGAGAGGCAGCTATTCCTCTTTTTGGTGTGTTGTTTTTAGGTTGGGGACTGTATTTCATTCTGCTTTATTATTTTCTTGACCTAATAGTTAATGAAATATTTGTTTATATTAAAGTAAATAAAGTTGTTGATTTCCAGCTCATTAACTTTTCTTTCCGCGTGCGCTATGGTCGATTGATTTTTAATTCTGCCTTGGCTTTGTTGGTGCTTCTTCTTACACATGTTTCTGTTTATTTTATTGTTCCTGAGATTAATTTTTGGAAAGAATTTGTCGCCTTTTTACGGTACAAAGAAGACGGAATTCCTATTGCGCAGGGCTATATTTTATTACCAATGGTGCTTCTGGGAAATTACCAACAATATAAAATGGTCTTTATTAAATCGGGTGAATTTAAACGGATTTCTTGGAGTAAATTGATTTATAAAAGACGGAATGCACTATTTATAGCTATTGCTGGAACTACTGTTTCACTAATCATTGCTATTTTCTTCTCTATTAATGAGCCGTTTTATGTGTATGCGATAATTTTTGTAAAATTATTGGTAGATATCAGATTATAGCTGATTTGGGAAGACATTTAAAATTAATTAGCATAAAATCTTAACTTTGTAACAAATTTCAATTGAAATGAAATACTTAATCGTAGGACTGGGAAATCCAGGGGATAAATATGAAAATACAAGGCATAATATTGGCTTTAAAGTCGTAGAAGCACTTGCGGAAGAAAGAGATGGAACATTTGAGACTGCTAAATTGGGTGATGTAGCGAACATAAAATGGAAAGGGAGACAACTTATCCTTCTAAAACCAAATACCTTTATGAATTTAAGTGGGAAAGCTGTAAACTATTATCTTCAAAAGGAGAGAATCGACTTGAAAAATCTTTTGATTGTTGTGGATGATTTGGCATTGCCCTTTGGAAAGTTAAGGTTGAGAGGAAAAGGCTCTGACGGTGGACACAATGGACTGAAAGACATTCAAGCAAAGCTAAATACCAATCAATATGCACGTTTAAGGTTTGGTGTTGGCGGAGATTTCTTTCCAGGACAACAAGTTGATTATGTCTTGGGAGAATGGTCTAGTGAAGAGAAGGTCGTGATGGATGAAAGAATCGAATTGGCAACACAAATCATTAAAGATTTTACAACAATTGGAATCAACCAAGCAATGTCGGAACACAATAAGAAATAGTTAAATTTCTAAATCTTTAAAGGTCTTTTCATTTACAAATATCCACTTACTATTCCCTTGATGTAAGTTTGATAAATATTCTTGTTCCGCTTGACCAGGTGTTGGGATTAAAATGGCTTTTTTATCAAGCGTCTTTAAATCCATTAATGTAGAATAACCCGCTCTGCTTATAATTGTGTCACTTTCATAAATGACTTTTTCAAATTCTTGTGGCAATATCGATGAGAAGAAGTCGATGTTCTTTACCCTATCTTTAGATATAAAAAGATGAGAAGGATAGATAATTGCTGACTTGACTGCAGAATTTGATAGTTTTTCAATGAGTAAAGTCAAAAACTGTTGATTATATGGTTCTGGGCCACTGACTATCCCGAGATTTTCGTATTTTATAGGTGGTTTTTTTTCGGAATATCCTTGAAACCTTGAGGCGATTCCTATAAAATGAATGTTTTGGTGTTTACCTTGACTTAAACTTCCTGATAAAGCACGATTTTTATTGTCTGGTACCCATATTTCATCAAATTTTAATAGCAATTTAGAGTTCCACCATTTTACTAAGAAAGTCCACTTTGAAACGGGTAAATTTAATTGATGCGAAATAATTATACTCCTCACTTTGCTTGAATAAAAACCAAATCTTTGATCAGAAATAATTAAATCAGGCTTCAAGTATTTTATCCATTTATCTACTATTTTCCTTTCCTTTTTAAGGTATTTATAAAGCGGAAAAAATTGAAATAAAGTGTCTTTTACCCATTTCCCTTCTCCTTTAAATTTAAAAGGATAATCGGGATGTTGTATGTATTTTATATCAGGAAAATATTGAATGTAGAACTGTTTTTGTTGAGAATTACAAAAAACAATAATTTCGTTCTTCTTTTCAAGAAGTGATTGAATAATTGGAATTGTCCTCGCAACATGGCCCAATCCCCAATTTAAAGGACTGAGGAGAATTTTTTTAGATTTAATTGGAGGAATTTCCATTCTATTAAAAGACTTACAAAATCTCCAAAACCTTTTCAGGTGGTCTTCCGATTACAGCTTTGTCGCCATTGACAAAAATCGGTCGTTCAATAAGCTTAGGAAACTTTACCATAGCCTGAATCCATTCTTCTTCTGAAAGTGATTTTCCTTGATAATTATCCTTAAATTCTTTTTCTCCTTTTCGAATTAATTCTTCGGCCTTGATATTTAATTTTTCTAATAAATCTCTAATTTCATCAGCATCTGGAGAATTTTCTAAGTATTTTATGACTTCAAATTCAACGTTTTCTTTATTGAGAATGTCTAACGAACACCTACTTTTTGAGCATCTTGGATTGTGATAAATCTTCATATTAGATTTTACTTTTAATTAAACAAAAATAACCTGATAGTCGGGAAACAATTCTTTTAAAGTTGGGTCTGGACCTAAAAATTCTTCTCCAAATCTGTCCATTTCTTCTTTAGTTTCTTTAGAAAGATTTTCTTGCATTTCTTCAATTAAATCTTGACCCAAAATAAAAGGTGATGCTTGTGGAATAACTTTCCCGTTTTGAAATTGTCCAATGATATGATATTCATCGTTTAATTGAATTTTTTTGTTAGAAAACAAGCATCTTTCATTCCAATTATGTTTCCAATTGTTATTCCATAAATTTTGTCGTTTCTCGAGAAAGGTTGAGTTTCCAATTAAACTTTGAATAAATTGTCGAGATTCTTCACTCATTGTTTTAGATTGTTTCTCAGCGCAGTCCATACAAATTGCAATTTCAAAAAGCGTGATATCTCTAGCTTCATCTATTCTCTTGTAAGCTTTTTCAATTGTATAAGGAGTGTTGCTAGATTGTAAATCACAATTACATATTTTACAGTAGATAAAGTGTTTTCCATCACTATCTGAGGCAAACTCTATAGGTATCTCTATACGATTGTCCATTATTTTTCGTGATTTGATAAAGTTTTAAGATAATGTTTTAAGTTTTGTTCATCTTTCATTTCAAGAATGAGTAATCCATCTTCTGATTCGACAACAATATGATTATCTAATCCTTGGATAATAGCAGTTTTATGATGAGGAAGATTGATCAAGCAATTTTTTGAATGAAAGACATGCGTATTATCACCTTTGATACTATTTCCGTTAACATCAACTTCAAGGTGTTCAAAAAGACTTCCCCAAGTACCAATGTCACTCCAGTCAAAATCTGCCAAAACAATATCTACATTCTTTGCGTTTTCCATAATCGAAAAGTCGATTGAATCACTTTCAGCCTCGTGAAAAGCTTTGTTTATAAAATCTTGTTCCCTTGGTGAGTTATACGCATCGAAATCACTACAGAACAGATTGTAAAGTTCGGGTTGTAATTTCTGTATCGTTTTTAAAATTTCTTTTGCTTTCCAGATAAAAATCCCTGAATTCCAAAAATAATCGCCACTTTTTAGAAATATTTCTGCCATTTCTCGATTGGGTTTTTCTGTAAAATGCTTTACTTTAGCGATGCTTCTCGGAGATAAGTCGCCATCCTGTCTTACTTGAATATAACCATAGCCAGTATCAGGTCGATGTGGCTTAATACCTAAAGTTACAAGTTGATTATTTTGTGAAGCATGATTGATGGCAATGGATATAATTTTGGTAAATTTATGTTCTTTTAAAATTAGCTGGTCAGAAGGGGAGACAACCAAAACAGCCTCTGGGTTTTTTGCATAAATTTTTGCCGCAACATAGGCATTGCTTGGTGCGGTGTTTTTTCGTACAGGTTCCGATAAAATCTGCTCGTCTTTTAACTGAGGAAGTTGCTCTTTAACAAGGTTGACATAGTTCTTGTTTGTAACAACATAAAAGTTGTCCTTTTGCACAATTGTTTCTAGCCGCTCGTATGTCATCTGAATGAGCGTTTTCCCAGTTCCCAAAACATCCAAGAATTGCTTGGGTTTTTTTTCTGTTGACATTGGCCAAAAACGACTACCAACTCCACCTGCCATTATAATTGCGAAATTATTATTATCCATTTTTTAACTTCAAAATAAGTAAGTAATTCGTTTAAAAATAACAAACCTGCTTAATTTATAAAAGAATTAATTTTTAAAAAACATAAATAGCATCGTACATAAGAAATATAAAGTCTTTATGTTGACGAATGCCAATATCGAAAGATAAAAGTAATCAATAATCTTACGTATCGAAAGAAAACCTAATAAAAAAACAATTCGACCAGTTGTAAAAAACTTAAGATAATCGCTATTCTAGTCACTTTATATCCACATATCCGCAAAAAATTAAATGGTCTGTTTTAATAATTTCTTTTTTATGATATGAATAACCAATCGCTATATTAAATTTTTTTTGTAAATTTGTTACATATTTTAATTTATTACTATACTTATGGCTGTGAAACTATTGACATTTAAGAGCTTACCATATTGGAATATACTTAATGATTCTGCTTTCTTTAGAAGATTATTAAGTGTGGTATTTATGTTTACATTTTTCTATGTTACTCAAACATATACATACGCTCAAGCACCAACCTTCAGCAATTATTCAGAAGACCCTACTTTATCGACTTCTTTTGCACACAGAAAAGGGGCAAATAGTACACCTAAATTTACTGTAACCTCATTGACTAGTTTCAATGCAATTGAGATTGAATTGAATACACAATCAGACTTTTCAGGTACATCGTTTGTTACTACAATAAACACAGGTACAACCTATAACGCAAATACATTATATGACTTTTGGACAACTACACCATTAACAGGGGTAAACCAAACGTATTTTGCACGTTGTAGGGTGTCTTCAAACGGTGGTGCTACATATAGTCCATGGTCGGTAGAACTATGGCCTTATTCCTACTTTCCTACTACTTCATACCCAATGGAGGGTTGGTATTATACAACCGGTGAACAATTTGGGACAGGGGTTGTGCAAGAGGCTTTATATGATAATACTATAGTGAACACAACACCTTTTCCAGATGATGGGAATATCACTTTGGATCAAGGAGCTTACAATTTAACTATTTCAAACAATGCTGATCAATATTTAACAGAAGCTTCTACCAACTATTCAGGTGCAAGTTATGATTATCATACTGTTGGTAGTTTTTATTCTGGTGGTGCAAGACAAGATTACAATGGATTTAGGTTTACAGGTTTCTCTGTTCCTAATGGAGCTTCGATTTTGTCAAGTAATCTGAGAGTATATAGTCATCATAGAGGAAATGAGCCAATCTCCAATAATAGTAATCCATTGTATTTAGAGATAGTCGGTGTTAATCAAACCAACGTAAACACATGGGGTAATAATACGAATACGGGGACTGGTGGACCAAGATGGAGGGTAAGGAAAAGTATAACCACTCCATGGAATATCACTGCTTCTTGGACAGATCTGGAATTGATAACAAGTCCTGATATAAGTAATATTATAGAAGATATTGTCGGTACACCTGGATATATTGCGGGTAACACAATCGGTTTAATCGTAGATTACACAGGGACACCAAATTCAACTTCAAATCGACATAGATATTTTTCAACAGGAAATAGAGGTGTTGCGTACAGACCAAGAATTGAGGGGACGTTTACAAATTATAAAAATACTGTCCATTTTCCATCTGTTAAAAGAGATATATACGGACCATTAGGGACAGCTTGGGATGAATTGATAATTACAGATGAAACAAGTTGTGTTTCTTGCTACACTGAATACAGAATCCACGATGCTACAAACGATGCCTTGGTTGCAGGACCTTTTCTGCGTACTGCAGGAGTGAATGGAACGCAAAACTTTGATATTTCAGGGGTTTCTGCACAAGAAATATATGTGTCAGCTACCGTTTATCGAACAGATGCTTCACCACAAATTAAGGATGTTTGGTTGACGGCAATTATAATATCACCACTACCTGCAACTCCAGTTATAGTTGTGGATGCGCCAACGTGTACCAATAATGGAACGGCAGTAATTAGTAATTTTGATGCTAATGCAACATATACTTTCACGCCAGCAGGTCCAACAGTAGATGCAAGCGGAAATATTATTGGTGCAACTCTTGGGCAATCTTATACGGTAACATCAACTATCGATGGAAGCGTATCAGCTCCTTCTGTAAGCTTTACAATCGATGAAATGCTACCAACGCCTACTGTTTCAGTTGTAGAAAATGACCCAACAACGTGTGGAGGGAATGGAAGTTTAGACTTTACAATTACAGACATTGCTGATGGAAGCTATACAATTAATTATAACACAACAGACAGTTGGTCTGTTACCGTAACTGGAGGAACGACAAGCGTAACAGCTCCACAAGGAACTTACACAGACATCACGATTCAAAACCAACATGGTTGTGAGTCAGTGCCGGTAAGTGCGACATTAACTGATCCCAATGCTCCAGACACACCAATTATCTCTGTAATCGACCCAACTTGTACAAGCGACGGTATTGCAACAGTTGATAATGTTGGAGCAACAATTACGTATAATTTCACGCCAGCTGGTCCAACGGTTGATGGTGCAACGGGCGTAATTTCTAATGTAACTGCGGGAACAAGTTATACAGTTGAAGCAGAAGAAAATAATTGTGTTTCAGCAGATGCAACATTCCAAGTTGAACCACAAATCATAACGCCAGTTGAGCCAATTGTAAACGTAACAGCACCAACGTGTACAACAGACGGAAGCGGGATTATTTCAAACTATGATGGAAGTTATTCATATACATTCACGCCAGCTGGTCCAACAGTTGATGCGTCAGGAAACATATCAAACACAACTTTCGGAACTGCTTACGATGTAACTGCAACATTTTCTGCTTTTGCAAGTTCTTGCGAATCATCTCCAGCGAACTTTACAATCGATGAAATACTACCAACACCTACTGTTTCAGTTGTAGAAAACGACCCGACAGACTGCGGAGGGAATGGAAGTTTAGACTTTACAATTACAGACATTGCTGATGGAAGCTATACAATTAATTATAACACAACAGACAGTTGGTCTGTTACCGT
>Ga0265293_10003535_pt1 | contig 28913 bp, 32 predicted proteins | sample Munlanlewell138R_FD_192505 | JGI IMG/M metagenome (GOLD analysis project Ga0265293, IMG submission 192505) | Leachate microbial communities from a municipal landfill in Southern Ontario, Canada - Leachate well 138R | ecosystem: Engineered > Solid waste > Landfill > Unclassified | place: Canada... | reverse complement strand
CCGGTGAACCGCTTCCTCCATATCGTCGGATCGCCGCAGGATCTGGTGATGAAGAACCGGATGCAGCGCCGCATGGGCCAGTTGACGGGCACCTGCTTCCAGCGTTGCGCCGGGCTGGACACGATCAGCGTGCTCCATTCGATCACTTACGACATCGACCAGAAGCACGGCACGCCCTACCACCAGCGCTATCTGGACTTCATGAAGCGGGCCCAGCGCAACAACGTCATCATCGGCGCGGGCATGACCGATCCCAAGGGCAACCGCGCGTTGCGCCCCGCGCAGCAGGCGGACCCGGACCTGTTCCTCCACATCTCGCGCCGCACGCCCGAAGGCGTCTATGTGCGCGGCGCGAAGGCGCACATGACCGGCGGCTGGAATTCGCACTGGATCGCGGTCATGCCGACGATGAACCTCGGCCCCGACGACAAGGATTATGCCGTGGTCGGCCTCGTCCCCGCCGATGCCGCCGGGATCACCTATATCTACGGCCGCCAGTCCTGCGACACGCGTGCGATGGAACCGGGCGAGATCGACAAGGGCAATGCCCGTTTCGGCGGACAGGAAGCGCTCGTCGTCTTCGACGACGTGTTCATTCCCAACGAGCATGTCCTTATGGACGGGGAATACGAATTCGCGCAGGAAATGGTGGCGCGCTTCACGAACTATCATCGCGCGTCCTACGTCTGCAAGACGGGGCTGGGCGACGTGATGGTCGGTGCGGCCGCCGCCATCGCGGAATACAACGGCGCCGACGGGGCCAGCCATGTCAAGGACAAGCTCGTCGAGATGACTCACCTCAACGAGACGATCTATTCCTCGGCCATCGCCTCCAGCCACGAGGCGAAGCCGCTGCCTTCGGGCATCTACATGAACGACGGGATGCTGGCCAACGTGTGCAAGCACAACGTCACGCGCTTCCCTTACGAGATCAGCCGTCTGGCGCAGGATCTGGCCGGCGGTCTGATGGTCACTCTGCCTTCGCAGGCGGATTTCGAGCATGAAGTGGCGGGGCCGATCCTGCGCAAGTATCTTCAGGGCCGCGCCAACGTGCCGGTCGAGCATCGCCAGCGCATGCTCCGCCTGATCGAGAACATGACGCTGGGCCGCAACGCGGTCGGCTATCTCACGGAATCGCTGCACGGCGCGGGTTCGCCGCAGGCACAGCGCATCCAGATCCTGCGGCAGATGGAAGTGGAAACCAAGAAGGCGCTGGCCGAAGACCTCGCGGGCGTCGGCACCGGGCCGGGCGGCGGGCGGGACACGGATTCCTGACGCGCGTGCCGGGATGAACGATGTCACGCTCAGCATCGCGGATGGTGTGGGGCTGGTCACGCTGAACCGGCCGGAGAAGCTGAACGCCTTTTCCGATGCCATGCACGATGCGTTCGACCGGACCTTCGCCGAAGCGATCCGGTCCCCCGATGTCAGGGTCATCGTGCTGACGGGGGCGGGGCGGGCCTTTTGCGCGGGCGCGGATCTCGCCCGGCTGGACCATATCGCCGACAGCCGGGGTGCGACTTTCGATATTCCGCGTCCCGGCAATCCCGTTCCCGCGCTGGCGGGGCTTGATGCGCCGCCGGAGACGCTCGTCTCCTACACCCTGCCGCTGGCTAGCCCCAAGCCGGTGATCGGCGCGATCCACGGCGCCTGCGTGGGTATCGGGCTGGTGCTCGCGGCATCGTGCGACGTGCGCATCCTGGGCCGGAGCGCGATGTTCGCGGCTGCTTTCGCGCAGCGCGGCATCGTGGCGGAATTCGGTCTCGCCTGGTTGCTGCCGCGCCTTGTCGGGCTGGACATGGCGTCTGACATGCTGCTCTCGGGCCGCCGCGTAGAGGCGGAGGAAGCGGTGCGCGCCGGTCTGGCAAGCCGGATCGAGCCGGATGAGGCTCTGCTCGACGCGGCGCTGGCCTATGCGCGCGAGATCGCGGCAACCGCGTCCCCCCGCTCGACGGCAATCATCAAGCGGCAGATTCACGCCGGGCTGTCGCAAGGCTTCGCCGATGCCACCGCCAGCGCGTGGGACTTGCTGGTGGAAAGCTTCCACAGCGAGGATTTCGGGGAAGCGGTCCGCAGCTTCCGGGAGCGCCGCGACCCCGGATTTACCGGATGATAGGTGCTGGAAGGAGTGGGATGGATATTTTCGACCTGACCGGCAAGGTCGCTGTCGTCACCGGCGGCAACGGAGGGCTCGGTCTCGGCATGGCGCTGGGGCTGGCGCGCGCCGGGGCGTCGATTGCCGTCGCCGCCCGCAACGAGGACAAGGCGCGTCCCGCGCTCGCGGCCATCGAGGCGGCAGGCGCGCGGGCGCTGTTCGTCGGGACCGACGTGGCGGATCGGCAATCCTGCCTCTCGATGGCGGAGCGTATCGCCGATGCCTTTGGCCGGATCGACATTCTCGTCGCGAATGCCGGTCTGGCGGGAGTGGGCCACCCGGAGGACATGGCGGAGGAAGAGTGGCGCCGCGTTCTGGACGTCAATCTTTCCGGCAGCTTCTTTTCGACTCAGGCGGTGCACCCCCACATGGTCGCCGCGGGCGGCGGCAAGATCATCCTGCTGGGGTCCATGACCTCGATCTTCGGTCATGGCGGCGCGGCGCATTATGCCGCCAGCAAGGGCGGTGTCGTGCAACTCGCGAAGTCGCTGGCCATTTCATGGGCGCGCCATAACATCCAGGTGAACGCAGTGCTGCCGGGCTGGTTCGCCACGGATATCGTCGCGGAGGCGAAGGCCGCCAGCCCGGAATTCGATGCGGCCATCGTCGCGAGGACTCCGGCCCGCCGCTGGGGCGAGCCGCGCGACCTCGAAGGCGTGGCCGTATTCCTGAGTTCGCCTGCTTCCGACTTCGTGACCGGCATCGCCATTCCCGTCGACGGCGGTTATGCGATAAAGTGACCGCGACATATCGGGGGAGGAAAGATGCGATGAACGGCGATCGGGTTTTGCTGACGGTCAGCGATGGCGTGGCGGACGTGCGCTTCAACCGCCCGGACAAGCTCAATGCGCTGGACGAGGAGCAATTCCGCGCGATTGCGGCTGTCATCGCCGAACTGGAAACCCGGCCGGACGTCCGCTGCGTCGTCGTTTCGGGCAAGGGGCGCGCGTTCTCGGTGGGGATAGACCTCAACCGGCTGGCGGATTCGCCCGCGCTGCGCGACCTGATGCCGCGCACGCATGGCGAGGCCAACCTGTTCCAGAACGCGGCGTGGGGCTGGAGGACATTGCCGGTGCCGGTGATCGCCGCCGTGCATGGCTATGCCTTCGGCGCGGGGTGCCAGATCATGCTGGGCGCCGATGTGCGCATCGCGGCCCCGGATGCGCAGCTTTCGGTCATGGAAATCCGCTGGGGACTGGTGCCCGATGTGGCGGGGATCGCCCTCATGCGCGGACTGGTCCGCGATGACAGGCTGCGCGACATCGTGTTCACCGGGCGCCGGATCGGCGGAGACGAGGCCGTGGAGACGGGACTAGCGACCCGGCTGGCCGCCGATCCCCATGCGGCGGCCATGGAAATGGCGCGCGGTATCGCCGCTTCCAGCGCCGATGCGGTGAAGGCGGCGAAACGATTGCTCAACCTGCCGTGGGGAACGGGCGACGCCGAAATCCTGCTGGCGGAGTCGCGCGAACAGCAGTCGCTTCTGGCCTCGCCCGCGCACCGGGCCGCCGTGGCGGATCGGGGCCGGGCATAAGGGCAATCGTGCCTCTTGCGTTGTGTTCAATAAATCGCACAAACTGCCCAACGTCGCGCGAATGGCGCGATCACTGTCAGCCGACGTCTAGGAGCATCGTCACATGGCGCACCGTTTCGAAATCAGGAAGAACAAGGCGGGCGAGTTCGTTGCCTATTTCATCTACAACGCCGAGACGATTTTCTGGACCGAAGGCTACAAGTCCAAGGCGAGCGCCCAGAACGCCATCGATTCCATCAAGAAGAACGGGCCCGGTGCCGAAGTGATCGATAAAAGCGCGGGCTGACGCGAAGGCGGTTCCGCCCCTTCAACTCGCGCCGACCGATCCGGCGTTCAGGGCCGCGTCGCTGGCCAGCTTGTCGGCCCGCTCGTTCTCCGGGTGGCCGTCATGGCCCTTTACCCATTGCCAGTGGACGACGTGGCGCTGCGCCGCCTCGATCAGGTCGTGCCACAAGTCGGCGTTGCGCACCGGCTGCTTGCTGGCGTTGACCCAGCCGTTGCGCTTCCAGCCGTGAATCCACTTGGTCATCCCGTCGATGACATAGCGGCTGTCAGTGTGCAGCGTGATCTCGCACGGCTCGATCAAGGCGTTCAGGGCCTGGATGACGGCCGTCATTTCCATGCGGTTGTTGGTGGTGGACGGGTCTGATCCCGACAGTTCCTTTTCGTGCCGTCCCATGCGCAGGATCGCGCCCCAGCCACCGGGGCCGGGATTGCCCTTGCAGGCGCCGTCAGTGAAAATCTCGATCTTCTTCACAGGTGTTTCGTCTCAGGCCTCAAAGATGCCCGCGTTTGCCGGGTCGGCGTAGAAACGCAGCCTTCTTGCAAAGGCGAGCGGATCCTTGCGCGTGACCATGGCGCCATCGGGCGTGTTCATCCAATCATAGGCGCGCGTCATCAGGAAGCGCATCGCGGCCCCTTGTGCCAGAACGGGAAGGGCGGCGCGTTCTTCCTTGCCGAGCGGCCGGCGTGATTCATAGCCCGCCAGCAGGGCGCGGGAGATCGCCGGGTCGAAGCCGCGTCCGTCGCCGCCGAAGCACCATGCCGCGTGCGTGACAGCAAGATCGTAGGCAGTCACGTCGCGGCAGGCGAAGTAGAAGTCGATGAGGCCCGTCACGGTGTCGCCCAGCATCAGCACGTTGTCGGGAAACAGGTCCGCATGGATGACCGATTGCGGCAAGTGCGCGGGCCATTGCACCGAAAGCCGGGCAAGGTGCCCTTCCACCAGGTCGGCAAGGCCGGGTTCGATCGAATCGAGACCCTGCCGCCCGCAGGCATTCGCCAGATCGCGCCAGGCGGGCAGCCCCATGCCGTTGGCCCGCGCGCCGGGAAAATCCTGCGCCGCCTCATGCACTTGCGCCAGCACTTCACCCACGGCGCGGGCCTGCGCGGGGGTGGGGTGCGTTACCGAGACGCCGGGCAGGAACTCGATCAGTGCCAGCGCCTTGCCGCCGTGGAAGCGGAACGCGCGATTGTCCCGGTCGTGGATCGTGCGCGGCACCGGGCAGCCGCGCGCCGACAGGTGGTCGAGCAGGCCCAGGAAGAACGGCAGTTCGCTCACTTCCGTGCGCGCTTCATACATCGTCAGGATAAAGCGCGTGTCCGCGCCGTCTCCGCCGCGTGTTTCCACCAGCCAGTTGGAATTGGAAACGCCTTCCGCGATGCCCTTGGCGGACACCAGTTCCCCGACGTCGAAGCATGCGACGATGGCGGCGATATCCTCCGCCCCAAGCTGGGTATAGACGGCCACGCGTGCGCTCCCGTCAGTCCAGTTGCCGGGGCAGCTTGAACGTGATCCGTTCCCGCGCCGTGATGACTTCTTCCTCGCGCACGTCGCGCATCCCGCCGATTCGCGCGACGACTTCGCGGACGAGTTCCTCCGGCGCGGAAGCGCCCGCCGTCAGCCCCAGCGTGGTCACGCCGTCGAGCCATTCGGGCTGGATTTCGGCGGCGCGCTGGATCAGGTGCGCGCGCGCGCCGCCGCGCTGCGCCACTTCGACCAGCCGCAGCGAATTGGAACTGTTGGGGGCGCCGATCACCAGCACCAGTTGGCATTGCGAGGCGATGGCCTTGACGGCGGCCTGCCGGTTGGACGTGGCATAGCAGATGTCCTCCGCCTTGGGCGCGGCGATGCCGGGGAAGCGTTCTTCCAGCGCCGCGATGATCGCGGACGTGTCATCCACCGACAGCGTGGTCTGCGTGAGATAGGCGAGCGGCGCTCCCGCCGCGAAATCCAGACCGGCCACGTCGGCCAGCGTTTCCACCAGAGTCATCGTCCCTTCGGGAACCTGCCCGAAAGTGCCGATCACTTCGGGATGCCCGGCGTGGCCGATGAATACGATATGGCGGCCCGATTCGATCTGGCGTTCGGCCTGACGATGCACCTTGCTGACCAGCGGGCAGGTTGCGTCCAGCCATTCCAGCCCGCGCTCGGTCGCGGCGGCCGGAATGGATTTCGGCACGCCATGCGCGCTGAAGATTACCGGATAGCCATCGGGAACGCCGTCCAGTTCCTCGACGAACACGGCGCCCTTGGCCTTCAGGGAATCGACGACGAAGCGGTTGTGGACGATTTCATGCCGCACATAGACCGGCGCGCCGTAACGCACGAGCGCGCGCTCCACGATCTCGATCGCGCGGTCGACCCCCGCGCAGAAACCGCGCGGCGCGGCGATCAGCAGCCGGACCGGCGCACGTCCGCCGGCCGGGGCGCGGCGCGCGGCAGGATCGGGAAAGGGGGCGTTCATCGAACTGGCTCTAGCGATTTGCATCGCGCCCGGCTAGGGCATCGGAAAGCCCGGCCGCCAGACGGCGGGCGCAAGGTTGGCTCAAGGAACCGCTGATGACGATACGCACCCGCCTTCTCGCCGCAGGAATCCTTGTCGCGGTGCTCGCCGGGTGCAAGTCCCAGGGCGATATCGTGGTGCGCGAAGGCGTCGGCATCCAGGCCGTGCGTTCGCCTTGCCCGACGGTGGGCATCCCTGACTATACCGGGGACGTCACGCTTTTCCGCGCGCCGGGCGGCGCGACGCAGGACAATCTCGATCTGGTCGCGTCGATGACGAACGTGCGCAGCCAGTGTTCGCCCGGCGCCGACAAGGTTTATACGCAAGTCAGCTTCGACGTGCTGGCGCGGCGCGCCGATCCGCGCGGCGCGCGGCAAGTGAACGTGCCCTATTTCGTTACCGTGCTGCGGGGCGGGACGGCTGTCGTCACCAAGCGGATCGGCACCGTCACGCTCTCCTTCGCGGACGGGCAGGAGCGTGCCCAGGCGCGTGGCGAGGCGGCGGCCTATGTCGACCGCGCCGAAGCGACGCTGCCCGAGGACATTCGCCGCCGCATTACGCGGGACCGCAAGGCGGGCGAGGCCGACGCGGCGATCGACCCGCTGGCCGAGCCTGACGTGAAGGCCGCAGTTGCCAGCGCGACGTTCGAAGTGCTGGTCGGCTTCCAGCTCGACCAGAACCAGATCGCCTATAACGCCACGCGCTGATCGCGGCGGCGCTCCAGTTCGGCAAGGATGGCGGCCCGCGCGGCATGGGCGATGGTCTTGCGGTTGGCGAGGCTCTCGGCTGACAGGGCGGGCAGGAACACCAGAGTGGTCTCGATCGGGTGCGGTCGCGCCAGTATCCGCAGGAAATTGTCGAGGCCGGGCTCGTTCCCCACCCACGCGATGGCCTGTGTTGTGTTGTGTTGTGTTCCCGGTCCATAATCGACAAGGACGGGGTGGATCGCGATATTCCCGTTCAGCCCGTCGAGCGCGGAAAGCAGCGATGACTTGAAAGGCAGCAGGGACTGCCCGTCGCTGGTCGTGCCTTCGGGGAATATCGCAAGGACGCCGGCCTCTCCTATCGCCGCGCGCACCTGCTCGATCTGACGGGCCACGCTGGCGCGGTCATGGCGCGCGACGAATACCGTATCGTGCAGCTTGCACAGCCATCGCAGCAACGGAACGGAGGCCAGCCCGTCGTTGGCGACGAACGCCGTGCCGCTGGCGCCCGCGAGAACGGGTATGTCCAGCCAGCTTACATGGTTGGACAGGAGGAAGGCGCCCGGCGACGGCGGCTCCCCTTCGACGCGCAAGCGCACACCCGCCAGCCGCGCGACGCCGGAAAGGAATATCCGGGGAAGCGGGCTGGGGCCGGGCAGCGGCCTTATCAGGCAATGTAGCGGCAGGCACAGGCAAAGCAGGGCCGCCATTGCCGTTATGCGCAGAACGATCCGCGCGCGCCCCGCCGGCCCGATCGTGGCAGGCGGGGCGGCGGGGCATGTCACGGGGCCGGAGCCTCAGTCTTCGGCCGGGCCGTTGTCTCCGCCCGTGCCGCCGCTTGCGCTGTCGCGACTGATCCTGACTCCGAAAAGCTCCATGCGGTGATCCACCAGCCGGAAGCCCAGCCGTTCGGCGATCTGGCGCTGCAAGGCTTCCAGTTCCGGGTCGACGAATTCGATGACGTTGCCGGTTTCCACGTCGATCATGTGATCGTGGTGCGCTTCCGGCGCGGCTTCATACCGCGCGCGGCCGTCGCCGAAATCGTGGCGATCCAGGATGCCCGCTTCTTCGAACAGGCGAACGGTGCGGTAGACCGTGGCGATCGAAATGCGGCTGTCTATCCGCGATGCGCGTTCGTGCAGTTTTTCGACGTCGGGATGATCGGTGCTTTCGGACAGCACCTTGGCGATGATGCGGCGCTGTTCGGTGATCCGCAGGCCTCGTTCCGCGCAAAGGGCTTCAATGTCGATAGGCTGATGCACGTCTGCTCCCGAAACAAAAACATATAGACAGGCGAAAAACGAAACGAGGCCCGCTGCCTCCGGCGACGGGCGCAATTCTAGCCAACAGTGCCGTCCGCTACAACCGGCAACGAGAGACCGGCCGTAGCGGAACGATCAAGCGCGTTGCTTCAGGCCTTGGCGGCGGCGCGGCGGCCGCTCCGCTTCGGACCCGGCTTGCGGCCCAGGCCGATCTTCTTGGCCAGTTCGCGGCGTTTTTGCGCATAGTTCGGCGCGACCATGGGGTAATCCGCCGGCAGGTTCCACCGCTGCCGATATTGTTCGGGTGTAAGATTGTAATGCGTCATGAGATGGCGCTTGAGCATCTTAAGTTTCTTGCCGTCTTCCAGGCAGACGATGTAATCGGGTTTAACCGAAGCGCGCACCGATACGGCGGGTTCGGGGGCCGGTTCAGCGGCCGGAACTTCCTGACCAAGCCCGGAAAGCGCGCCGTAAACATTGCTGATGAGAGTAGGCACGTCTTCCACCGAAACGCTGTTGTTGCTGACATGCGCGGCTACGATGTCGGACGTAAGCGTAATCAGCGTTTCGTTCATATCGTTCTGGATGTCTTGCATTTTCTTGCCTGCTTGTTTGAGTTTGCGACCCGGACCGTATTTCGTGAGAAATGGTTTCAGCCTTGATAGGTTCCGTCACCTATAGGCGTATGAATGCATGTTACAAGGGAAAAGGGCCGATAAGCCCGGCGATGGTTCCATAATGATGCAAGCCGCTATTCTTGCTATAATTCATAGTGGCTTGGCGAAGGTAATTGCGTCGATCCGATTACCGTCCGATGAACGATAATAGTTCGGGCGTCTGCCGATGGAAATGAAGCCGAAGCGGCGATAGAGCGATTCCGCCGGATTTCCGTCCCGCATTTCGAGCAGAAGGCGCTCCGCGCCGCGCGCTCGCGCTTCGCGCGCCACGTGGCGCAGCATTATCGTTCCGATGCCGCGCCGCCTGTGATCGGGCCTGACCGCGAAGAGGAGCAGTTCTTCCTCGCCGACGCCGGTCCGCGTCAGGCTGAACCCGGCCGCGGCGTCGCCGGGGCCGGGAGGCGCGCCATCCGGGCCGGTCAGCAGATAATGGCAATTGCCGACAACCAGCGCGTCCTCGACTTGCCTGCGGGTCCATGCTTCGCCGAAAGCGGGGTCGAAGGCGGCAGCCATGATGGCCATCAGACGGTCGATGTCGCAGTGCGGTGTCATCGCGCGGCAACGGGAAGCCGGGCATCGGGCGCACGGCCGTAAAGCGGCTGCAAGGCACGGGTAAGCGCCATGGGCGGGAGCAGGGGCAGCGCGCGCGTGTCGGGCAGCAGCGGGAGCGCCGTGCCGTGGCCGCGCAGAGCGACGAATGCGTCGGCTTCGCTTCCGGCGATCAGGTCATCCGTGCTTGCCGTGACGGCATCCTCCGGCCTGAGCGAAGTGAGTGGGCCGGCGGGCCGTGCGGCCGATGTGAAGCGCTGCACGAACCATTCGCCGTGTCCGCCCGTCATCGCCACGGTGACGGGCCTGTCGCCGCGATCGCGCCGCGCCATGGCCGCGACCAGTTCCAGCGTCGGAAAGCCGAGGATATCCGCCTTCCAGGCCAGGGCCAGCGCGCGCGCTGCGGCAAGGCCGACGCGCACTCCGGTGAAGCTTCCCGGCCCGAGCGAAACGCAGATGCGATCCGCGCGGCCCCGATCCGGCAGGGCGGCGATCATCGGCACCAGTCTTTCGGCATGCCCGCGGCCGAGCACGGCGCAGTCACCGGCGACAAGCGCTTCTCCATCCAGCAGCGCCACCGAGCAGGCCGCCGTCGCGCTGTCGATCGCCAGCGTCCGCATGTGCCCTTTGCCCGTGCCTCAGGCGGCGCGCACTTCCGTCACTTCCGGGACGTAGTGCTTGAGCAGGCTTTCGATGCCGTGCTTGAGAGTGGCGGTGGAGGAAGGGCAGCCGGAGCAGGCGCCCTGCATGGTGAGATAGACCACGCCTTCGCGGAAGCCGCGATAGATGATGTCTCCGCCATCGTTGGCGACGGCCGGGCGCACGCGTGTTTCGATCAGTTCCCTGATCTGCGCCACGATGTCCGCGTCGGCGGGGTCGTCGCCGGTCTCGGTGTCATCGCCCGCGACGGAAATGCCGCCCGCATCGCCGCCCGAGAACAGCGGCGCGCCCGAAACGAAATGGTCGAGCAGCATCGAGACGACCTGCGGCTTGAGGGCGGACCAGTCGACGCCTTCTCCGGCTGTAACCGAAATGAAATCGCGCCCGAAGAACACGCCCGCGACGTCGCCCAGGCTGAACAGCGCATCCGCGAGCGGAGACGTGGCGGCCTGTTCCTCGTCCGTGAATTCGCGCGTGCCCGCCGTCATGACTTCGCGGCCGGGCATGAATTTCAGCGTGGCCGGGTTAGGCGTGGTTTCGGTTTCGATATACATGATGCCTGCGATGTAGGGTGCGTGGCGTCGGGGTCAAGTATGCAGGTTCGGCGGGGTAGGCTTGCTCTCATTTTCGCAGGTGCAGCATAAACGCTTGGCAAGCGTCCTTCCATCGTGCATCGTCCATGCAAACGGCGGGAGTCGCGATGCGGACAACACCGGGCAAGTTCGACGAAATGGTCACCGAGGACGGCACGATCCGTCCAGCTTACGCCGGTTTCTGCAAATGGTTCGATGAACAGGACGGCGCCTGGCTGCGAAAGCAGACGGCCGAGGCCGAGAAGTTCTTTCGCCGCACGGGAATTACTTTCAACGTCTATGGTGACGATGCGGGCGAGGAACGGCTGATCCCGTTCGACATGGTGCCGCGCATCATCACCGCGCGCGAATGGCGGCGGCTGTCGCGCGGGATCGAACAGCGGGTGCGGGCGCTCAATGCCTTCCTGCACGATCTCTATCACCGGCAGGAAATCGTGCGCGCGGGACGGTTTCCCGCGCGGCTGTTGCAGAACAACGATGCCTTCCTGCCGCAGATGGTGGGCTTTCAGCCGCCCGGGGGCGTCTATACGCATATTGTCGGGATAGACCTTGTTCGGACCGGGCCGGACGAGTTCATGGTGCTGGAGGACAATGCGCGCACGCCGTCCGGCGTCTCCTATATGCTGGAAAACCGGGAAACGATGATGGCCATGTTCCCGGAACTGTTCAGCCGGGTGGCGGTCGCCCCCGTGCAGGACTATCCGCAGCGCCTCGCCCGCAGCCTCACCGCCTGCGCGCCGGGGGGCGTCGGCTCGGGCAAGGATGGCCGACCGGTCGTCGCGGTGCTGACGCCCGGCATCTACAATTCCGCCTATTTCGAGCATGCCTTCCTGGCCGACCAGATGGGCGCGGAACTGGTGGAAGGCAGCGACCTGCGCGTCATCGACGGGCGCATCGCCATGCGCACGACCTGCGGTTATCAGCCTGTCGACGTGATCTATCGCCGGGTGGACGGCGAGTTTCTCGATCCGCTGACGTTCAACCCGGAAAGCGTGCTGGGCGTGGCGGGGATCATGGACATCTATCGCGCGGGGCGGATCACCATCGCCAACGCGCCGGGCACCGGCATCGCCGACGACAAGGCCATCTATTCCTTCATGCCCGAAATCGTAGAGTTCTATACCGGAGAAAAGCCGATCCTCCAGAACGTGCCGACATGGCGGTGCGGCGAGCCGGACGCGCTGAAATACGTGCTCGAAAACATCGCGGAACTGGTCGTCAAGGAAGTCCACGGTTCCGGCGGATACGGCATGCTGATCGGGCCGACGTCCACCAGAAAGGAGCAGGCTGACTTCGCCAGAAAACTGGCGGCCAAGCCGGAAAACTACATCGCGCAACCCACTCTGGCGCTGTCCACCGTGCCGATCTTCACCAAGGCGGGCCTTGCCCCCCGGCATGTGGACTTGCGGCCTTTCGTGCTCGTTTCGCCCAAGGGCGTGGACATCACGCCCGGCGGGCTGACACGCGTGGCGCTCCGCAAGGGATCGCTGGTGGTCAATTCGTCGCAGGGCGGAGGGACGAAAGATAGCTGGGTGCTGGAGGACTGATGGTGATGATGCCCTCCTCGCAATGACGAAAAACGGAGCGCTCCCATGCTAGGCCGCTCCGCCAACGGCATCTACTGGATGGCCCGCTATCTGGAACGGGCCGAGAATACCGCGCGCCTGCTCGACGTGGGATTCCGCATGGCGCTGACTCGCGGGCCGGACGCGGCGCGCGAGGAATGGCGCTCGGTGCTGGTCACGACCGGGCAGGACGCGGCGTTCGGCCAGCGGCATGACGAATATTCGGGCACACACGTAGTCAACTGGATTTTGCGCGACCGGGAGAATCCCTCCAGCGTCATGACGATGATCGAGAATGCGCGTATCAACGCCCGCGCGGTCCGCACCAGCATCACGCGCGAGGTCTGGGAAGCGACGAACGAAAGCTGGATGGCGTTGCGCGAGGCGCTGTCCCGCCCCGTGCGCGAAAGCAGCCTCGGCGAGGTGCTGGCCATGATCCGGGGGCAGACGACTCAGGTGCGCGGCGCGATGGACGGCACCATGCTGCGCAACGAAGTCTATAACTTCGCCCGTATCGGGACGTTCCTGGAACGCGCCGACAACACCGCGCGCATCCTCGACGTGAAATACTATGTGCTGCTGCCCTCGCTGTCGTGGGTGGGGTCCAGTCTCGACAACGTGCAGTGGGAGACCGTGCTGCGCTCGGTGGCGGGCAACCGGGCCTTCCGCTGGCTCCATTCCGGCGGCATGGACCCGCGCGGCATTGCCGAGTTCCTCATCCTCGACGGCCGCTTCCCGCGCAGCCTGGTGTTCTGTTACGACAAGATCCGCAGCAACATGGCGGGCCTCGCGCGGCAATACGGCATGGAGACGGCGGCGCATGAACTGTTGCGCGGCGCGGGCGCGCGCCTGCACCAGGCCAGTATCGACGAGATATTCGATCTGGGCCTCCACGAGTTCATCCTGTCGTTCATCGCGGGCAATATCGACGTGGGCGAGCGGATCGCCGCGGACTATCGTTTCATCGACTAGCGGCAGGCGAGCGACGTGCGCATAGCGATCAGCCATACCACGCATTACGAGTTTCCGGCGCCGGTCATGCACGGGCTCCAGCGTCTGCGCCTGATGCCCAAGACGACGCACGGGCAGCGGGTGCTGGACTGGACGATGACGCTCGACGGCGCGCGGGACGAGGCGGACTATGAGGACCAGCATCGCAATCACGTCTCGCTGATCTCGATCGATTCCGGCGCGCGGGCCGTCACCGTGACGATCGACGGCATGGTCGAGACCTGCGACAATACCGGTGTTGTCGGCGCGCATGCGGGGCACATGCCATTGTGGGCCTTCATGAACCAGACCGCGCTCACCCGGCCGGGCACGCGATTGCGTCAGCTCGTCGCCGGGCTGGACGCGGACCGTTCGGACAGGGTTTCCACGCTGCACGCCCTGTCCGCCGCCGTGCGTGAGGCGGTGTGCTACGAAGCCGGCCATACCCACGCGATGACCACGGCGGAGGAAGCCCTGGCGGCGCAGCGCGGCGTCTGTCAGGACCATGCGCATGTCTTCATCGGCGCGGCACGGATGCTGGGCGTTCCTGCGCGCTATGTCAGCGGCTATCTCCTGCTGAACGACCGGATCGACCAGGATGCGGGCCATGCCTGGGCCGAAGCCCATGTGGAGGGCCTCGGCTGGGTCGGCTTCGACGTGTCGAACGGCATTTCGCCGGATGAACACTATGTCCGCGTGGCGACCGGCTGCGACTATCGCGAGGCCGCGCCCGTGACGGGAATCGCGCTGGGCGGAGGGCAGGCGGAACTGCACGTCCGGCTGGCCGTTGCGCAACAGACGGCGGAACAATAGGGTTCGCGCGGAGCCAGGACACGAATAACCGGGGAAGAATACTTTGACGTATTGCGTAGGCATGATGCTCGATCGCGGGCTTGTCCTGATGAGCGACACGCGCACGAATTCGGGCGTCGACAATATCTCCACCTTTCGCAAGATGTTCAACTGGTGTGTGCCCGGCGAACGCATCGTCGCGCTGATGACGGCGGGCAACCTCGCCACCACGCAGGCCGTTGTCAGCCAGCTTGAGGAACGCAACAAGGCCCCGGCGGAACGGCACAATTCGCTGCTGGAAGCCGACACCATGTTCCAGGTGGCGACGATCGTGGGCAACCTGTTGCGCGACACGATCCGGGGCCGGGCGGAGGACAACGGACAGGAAGGATCGGGGCCGTTCGGCGCGTCCGCCATTCTCGCCGGTCAGATCCGGGACATGGCGCCACGCATGTTCCTGATCTATCCCGAAGGCAATTTCATCGAAGCCAGCTTCGATACGCCGTTCTTCCAGATCGGCGAGACGAAATACGGCCGTCCGATCCTGATCCGCGGCTATGACCGGGGCATGAGCTTCGAGGACGCGGTGAAGCTGCTCATGGTCAGCTTCGATTCGACGCTCAAGGCCAATCTTTCGGTGGGCCTGCCGCTGGACCTGCTGGTGATCGAGAAAGACCGGTTCGAGCGCACGCACGAACGGCGCATCACGGCAGGCGATCCGTATTTCCAGGCGATTTCCTCAGGCTGGGGGGAGGCGCTGAAACAGGCGTTCCATTCCCTGCCGGACTACAGCTTCTACAACGGACAGGGCGAAGCCGGGCGCTAGAGCCTGGGCCGGGCTTCAGCGGCAGAAGCTGCCGTTGCCCAGTTCGATGTGGAAATGATCGCGGTGGGCGGCGTTGTATTGCGGGCCGAGCACGGTGCCGAACCGCTTGCAGGCGCTCTGGTGCACCACGCGGAGGAACTCCCTTTCCCGCGAATCGCCGCCCGACCAGTCACCCAGGACCGTGATCCGGCGGCCGTCCGCCAGCACGAAGCCGGACACGTCGATGGCGCTGGCGGTCGCGTGGGCGGAGCGCCGGGACGATCCCGCCACGTTGCGGCAGTTGTAGCTGCCCATCGTCTCGATCTTGACGAGAGGGCTGCCGAGGATCTGCCGTGCCGCCCGGTCCGCGCCGAAGCGCGCCCACGCCGCGAAGGATTGCGCCAGCGGGCATGTCACGGGGCCGAGGTTGGTCAGCCCCAGCATGGCATCGTCGCTTTGCAGGCTGGCAAGCCGCACGGTGTTGACGGTGGAGCAGCCCGCGCCGAAATACTGGTCCGGCAGCGGTGTGAAAGACGCGCGCGTCACACCCAGTTGGGCGAGGCACTGGCGGGCTTCGGGGCGCGGCGTGAAAGTGGCGGTCGATTTCTTCACGGGTTGCCGCTTGGCCTGCGGGATGTCGACGCATCCGGCAAGCATGGCCAGCAACGGCAGCAAGAGACCCCACATCCGCATAACCACGGATTGTTATGGAATATGGTTAACACAAGGTTGCCGGATTCACGCTTTGCGATGAACCGTTTGTTCGTGGGCATGGTGGAACCTGCTTGACTTGCCGCGCCGCAACATTAAACGCGGCACCGGGCCACGCGGTCCCAACGCCGCGCGTGCTCTCTGTAAGGAGAGTCTGACATGACTGCACAACTGCCGGCGCGCAAACCCGCACGCCCGTTCTTTTCTTCCGGTCCCTGCGCCAAGCCGCCGGGATATTCCCTCGAAAAACTGGCAACCGAATCGCTGGGCCGCTCGCACCGCGCCAAGATCGGCAAGGCGCGCCTGCAATATTGCATCGACCTGATGCGCGAAGTGCTTGAGCTGCCCGATACGCACCGCATCGGCATCGTGCCCGGATCGGATACCGGCGCCTTCGAAATGGCGATGTGGACGATGCTGGGCGCGCGCGGCGTGACGGCGCTGGCCTGGGAAAGCTTCGGCGAGGGCTGGGTCACTGACGCCGTAAAGCAACTGCAACTCGAACCCACGGTGTCGCGCGCCGATTACGGACAGCTTCCCGATCTCGACAAGGTGGACTGGTCGGACGACGTGCTGTTCACCTGGAACGGCACGACCTCCGGCGTGCGCGTGCCCGACGGCGAATGGATTCCCGACGATCGCGAGGGGCTGTCCTTCGCCGACGCCACCAGCGCCGTGTTCGCCTATGACATTCCGTGGGACAAGATCGACGTCGCCACGTTCTCCTGGCAGAAAGTGCTGGGCGGCGAGGGCGCGCATGGTGTGTTGTTCCTGGGCCCCCGCGCGGTCCGGCGGCTTGAGGAATATACGCCGTCCTGGCCGCTGCCCAAGGTGTTCCGCCTGATGAGCAAGGGCAAGCTGGCCGAAGGGGTGTTCAAGGGCGAAACCATCAACACCCCGTCCATGCTGGCCGTGGAGGACGCGATCTTCGCACTGGAATGGGCGAAAGGGCTGGGCGGCCTCAAGGGCCTTCAAGCGCGCTCCGACGCCAATGCGGCGGCTCTGGGCAAGATCGTGGCGGAGCGTAGCTGGCTGTCGCACCTTGCCGAGGATCGTGGCATCCGCTCGAAAACCAGCGTGTGCCTCTCGGTCGAAGGCGCGGACGCCGATTTCATCAAGGCGTTCGCCGGCCTGCTGGAAAAGGAAGGCGCGGCCTATGACATCGCCGGTTATCGCGATGCCCCGCCGGGCCTGCGCGTGTGGTGCGGCGCGACCGTCGACACCGCCGATATCGAGGCGCTCGGCCCCTGGCTCGACTGGGCCTGGGAAAGCCTGAAGAAGTGAATTTCGCGTCGTCCCGGGTTTGACCCGGGACCGCTGGTCTCATCGGCGCGCTGTCGAGAGGGCCAGCCCGTTGACAGCGATCCCGGTTTTCACCGGGATGACGATTTAGGAACTATTCCAATGACCAAGCCTCGCGTTCTCATTTCCGACAAGATGGACCCCAACGCCGCCGCGATCTTTCGCGAGCGCGGTTGTGAGGTGGACGAGATTACCGGCAAGACGCCGGAAGAACTGAAAGCGATCATCGGCCAGTATGATGGCCTGGCGATCCGCTCGTCCACCAAGGTCACGCAGGATATCCTTGATGCGGCCACCAACCTGAAAGTCATCGGCCGGGCCGGGATCGGTGTGGACAACGTCGACATTCCCGCCGCTTCCGCCAAGGGCGTGGTGGTGATGAACACGCCGTTCGGCAACTCGATCACGACTGCTGAACACGCCATCGCGCTGATCTTCGCGCTGGCGCGGCAACTGCCGGAAGCCAATACGCAGACGCAGGCCGGGCTGTGGCCGAAGAACGGTTTCATGGGCGTGGAAGTGACCGGCAAGACGCTGGGTCTGATCGGCGCGGGCAACATTGGCTCGATCGTCGCCAGCCGCGCGCTGGGCCTGCGGATGAAAGTCGTGGCCTTCGATCCGTTCCTGACGCCGGAACGCGCCGTGGAACTGGGCGTGGAAAAGGCGGACCTCGACACGCTGCTGGCGCGGGCCGACTTCATCACGCTGCACACGCCGCTGACGGACCAGACGCGTAACATCCTTTCCAGGGAAAACCTCGCCAGGACGAAGAAGGGCGTGCGCATCGTCAATTGCGCGCGCGGCGGACTGATCGACGAGGCCGCCCTCAAGGACGCGCTCGATTCGGGCCATGTCGCGGGCGCGGCGCTCGACGTGTTCGAGACGGAACCGGCGAAGGACAGCCCGCTGTTCGGCACGCCGAACTTCGTCTGCACGCCGCACCTGGGCGCGTCCACGACCGAAGCGCAAGTCAATGTCGCGCTTCAGGTGGCGGAGCAGATGGCGGATTATCTCGTCAACGGCGGCGTCACCAATGCGCTCAACATGCCGAGCTTGTCGGCGGAAGAAGCGCCGAAGCTGCGGCCCTATATGGCGCTGGCGGAAAAGCTCGGCTCGCTGGTCGGCCAACTGGCGCATGGCAGCCTCGACAAGATTTCCATCGAAGTGGAAGGCGCGGCCGCCCAGCTCAATCCCAAGCCGATCACTGCGGCCGTGCTCGCCGGGCTGATGAAGCACTATTCGCAGTCGGTGAACATGGTGAACGCGCCGTTCCTCGCGCGCGAACGCGGCATGGACATCCGCGAAGTGCGGCATGACCGCGAAGGCGACTATCACACGCTGGTGCGTGTGACGGTGGCGACCAGCCAGGGCGACCGTTCGGTGGCGGGCACCCTGTTCGGCAACACGCAGCCGCGCCTTGTCGAGATTTTCGGCATCGGCATCGAGGCCGACCTCGAAGGCGACATGCTCTATATCGTCAACGAGGACGCGCCGGGTTTCATCGGCCGTGTCGGCACGCTGCTGGGGCAGACCGGCATCAACATCGGCACGTTCCACCTCGGCCGCCGGTTCGCGGGCGGCGAGGCCGTGCTGCTGCTTTCGCTCGACAGCCCGATTCCCGTCGAGGTGCTGGAAGAAGCGCGTGGGCTGCCCGGTGTGAAGACCGTGAAGGCGCTGGCATTCTGATCGTCCGAGCAATTCGCCGTCCCGGCTTTCGCCGGGGCGGCGTCCGCGCTATGGCGCCGCATCATGCAGGATTCTGATCGCGATCTCTTGCCGGAAGGTCTGGAAGACCGGCTGCCCCGTTCCGCGTCATGTGCCGCGCGCGTCACGCGTGCGGCGATGGACGTGATGGACGCGCACGGATACGCGCGGGTTCAGCCGCCTTCCATCGAATTCGAGAAATCGCTGGCCAGCCGCATGGCTGGCGTCCAGCCCCGGCGCATGTTCCGCTTCGTCGATCCCGCTTCGCTGCGCACGCTGGCGCTGCGGTCGGACATCACGCCGCAAGTGGGCCGCATCGCGGCGACCCGGCTGGTGGGCGCGGCACGACCCTTGCGCCTGTGCTACGCGGGCCAGGTCGTGACCATCAAGGGCGATGGGCTGGACCCGGCACGGGAGCGGCTGCAACTGGGCGCGGAACTGATCGGCAGCGATGGCGTGGCCGCCGTGGCGGAAATCGTGGCCATGGCGATAGAGGCACTGAAGGCGGCGGGTGCGCGGGGCATCTCGGTCGATTTCACGTTGCCTGATCTGGTCGATACGCTGGCGGAAAACGCTTTTCCCCTGGAACCGTCCGCCATCGCGGCGGTGCGGCGTGAACTCGATGCCAAGGACGCGGGCGGGCTCGTTGCGGCGGGGGGCGGGGCTTATCTCCCGTTGCTCACCGCGATCGGGCCGTTCGATATGGCAATCGAGCGGCTGGCCGCCATAGATGCGGGCGGCGTGCTTGCCGGGCGCATCGCGGCGCTGCGCGAGATCGCGGGGCGCGTATCCGGCATGGCGCGGCTGACGCTCGATCCTTCCGAACGGCACGGCTTCGAATATCAGAGCTGGTTCGGCTTCACGATCTATGCCGATGGCGTTTCCGGGGCGATGGGCCGTGGCGGCACTTATGCCATTCTCGGTTCGGCGGGCGGAGCAGGGGAGCCTGCCACTGGCTTTTCCCTTTATCCCGATCCCCTGATCGACGCACTGGCCGCGAACGAACAGGCTCGCGACACGCTGTTCCTGCCCTTGGGTCACGATGCCGAAGGCGCGGCGCGGCTGCGTGCGATTGGCTGGCGCACCCTGGCGGCGCTGGATGAGGCCGACGATGCGCGCGCGCTGGGCTGCACGCACCGGCTGGAAAACGGCGAAGCCGTTGCGCTCTAGGGCCGATGCAGGCCGTCAGGGCTGAATGTCGATTGGCCCTAGACCGCTTGCTGCCTGATCCCTGCGGCACTTCGCAGCTTTGCCGCTTTCGCGCGCAGCGCCGGATTGTCGGGCTGCATCCTCAGGGCCGCATTGTAAGCGTCGGCGGCATCGGCCGGACTGCCCAACGCTTCGCAGGCTGAGCCGAGGCTGACGTAGAGTTCGATGCGTTGCGCGCCCCGGCGCGCCGCTTCGCGCAGCACATCGGCGGCTTCGGCGAAGGCGTGATTGCGGCAAAGCGTCGCGCCCAGAAAGAACAAGGCGTCCTTGTCGGCAGGCTGCAATGCGACGCACCGGCGGAATGCGCGTTCCGCGGAAATCATGTCCTTGCCATACCAGTGCGCGATGCCGAGTAGCAACGCCGCGTCGAAATCGGTTTCTCCACCGGGGCGCTCCGCAAGGCGTTCGGCGAGTTGGCGGGCCGCGTCGAAGTTGCGCTTTTGCAGATGGTCCTGAATCTGCCTGTATGCGCCCGGCGGCGGCGGAGCGGGGTCTGTCCGGCGGATGCGGCCTTCCCGCTCCGCCGTCAGGAACCGTTCCACGAAGTCGAACGGCGGCGGCGTGGAGAGTTCCACGACATGGTCGATACAGAAATCCTGGAAGTATCCGACGAACAGCTCGCGGATGGTCTTGTGCATGCCGCGCGCATAGACTTCGGCGCGTGGTATCGAGCGGTTGGGAATGAAGAAGCGTTCAAGCCCGATCACCATGAATTCTTCCTGGACCATGCGCAGACGGTCCTCGAACGAAAGGGCCTCGAACATGTCGGTATCTATCTTGGCGAGGCTCAAGTCGCGCTTGCATTTGCGGAACAGCGGCTGGCCCGGCGTGAAGGCGACGGTCTCGTGCAGGTCGTCATGGACGTATTCGCGCATGTGGCCGGACTTGCGGAAAAACTCGTCATTGCTGATTGAAAGCGCGAAACGCTGCTTACCGCCGCGGCGCTCGGCGCATTCTTTCTTCCGCATTTTATAAAATGCCAGATCGGTCTCGCCCAAGGTGCCGATCAGGGGCTTGATGTGAAGAATGTCACCCACCGCCTTGCCATAATATTCGCCGATGTTCGCTTGCGACCGCTTGAGGAGGTAGAGCAGTTCAAGCGAGGGCACTTGCAGCGACAGGCCCAGCAAAGTCCCCCGGCGAGGGCAAAGCCCGGCCAGCATCCTGTCGGATTCGGTCTGCTCGAAATCCAGTTCGACTCTGCGGAAAGGCTCGCCTTCCTTCAGGACGAACGCATGGCGATAGTCGCGCAGCTTTTCTTCGGCGACGATCCGTTCGCCCAGCGCGGCCCGCAAGCCTTCGATGTCTGCTTGCGTCCCGATCAGATCGATGCAGGCGACTGGCCGCCGGGGCTTATGCCCCAGAAGCGCCAGCGCACAGGAACCGATGACGATCATAATTCGGGGCATTGTGGACATAACCGCGCGAGTCAAGACCAATCGTGCAATATGGGGGACCAGCCGCGAGACCTGTCCATCGCCTATCCGCGCCGCCCGCGCCCGGTTGCCCTTCGCCGCCGGTTCCCCTAGGGCGCGCGGGTTTGTTTCGTGGAAGGAGCTGGCCTTGGCCAACGTCACTGTGATCGGCGCCCAGTGGGGCGATGAGGGCAAGGGCAAGATCGTGGACTGGCTCGCCAGCCGGGCCGATGCCGTGGTGCGCTTTCAGGGCGGCCACAACGCCGGGCATACGCTGGTCGTCGGCGAGCAGGTCTACAAGCTGAGCCTGCTGCCATCGGGTATCGTCACGGGCACGTTGTCCATCATCGGCAACGGAGTGGTGCTCGATCCCTGGGCCTTGCGCGACGAGATCGCCAAGCTGGAAGGACAGGGCGTTTCGATCACGACCGAGAACTTCGCGATTGCCGACAACTGCCCGCTGATCCTGCCCTTGCACCGCGAGCTGGACGGGCTGCGCGAGGCGGCGGCGGGAGCGGGCAAGATCGGCACGACCGGGCGCGGCATCGGCCCGGCTTACGAGGACAAGGTGGGCAGGCGCGCCATCCGGGTGTGCGACCTTGCGCATCTCGATCATCTGGAACCGCAGCTTGACCGCCTTTGCGCGCACCATGACGCGCTGCGTGCCGGGTTCGGCGAGCCGCCGGTGGATCGCGGCGCCCTGATCGAAGAGTTGCGTGAAATCGCGCCGTTCGTGCTGGAATACGCCCAGCCGGTGTGGAAGCGTCTCAAGAAGGTGCGCAAGGCAGGCGCGCGCATCCTGTTCGAGGGTGCGCAGGGCGTGCTTCTGGACGTCGATCACGGGACTTATCCCTTCGTCACCAGCTCCAACACGGTTTCGGGCACGGCGGCTTCTGGATCGGGCCTTGGCCCGGCCTCGACCGGCTTCGTGCTGGGCATCGTCAAAGCCTATACCACGCGTGTCGGTTCCGGTCCGTTCCCCACCGAACTGGACGACGATACCGGCCAGCGGCTGGGCGAGCGCGGGCATGAGTTCGGCACGGTGACCGGGCGCAAGCGCCGCTGCGGCTGGTTCGACGCGGTGCTGGTGCGCCAGTCCTGCGCCATTTCGGGGGTTACCGGTATCGCGCTTACCAAGCTCGATGTGCTGGACGGCTTCGACAAAGTGAGGATCTGCACCGGCTACCGTCTGCATGGCAAGGTGCTGGACTATTTTCCGGCGCATGCGGCGGATCAGGCGGCGGTGGAGCCGATCTACGAGGAAATGGACGGCTGGGTCGGGACGACGGCCGGGGCGCGGTCCTGGGCCGATCTTCCCGCGCAGGCGATCAAGTATATCCAGCGCGTGCAGGAACTGATCGAAACGCCGGTCGCGCTCGTCTCCACCAGCCCGGAGCGCGAGGATACGATCCTCGTGACCGATCCTTTCGTGGATTGACGTGCGCGGCCTGCGCTTCGCTTCCGTTCTGCTGGCTCTCATGGCCGGCGGGGCGGGCGCGCAGCCAGGGGGCGGTTCGGCGCAAGTCGATTACCTTGTGGTCCGCAAGGCGGCGCGGGCAATCGAGCTTTATTCCGAAGGGCGGCGGATCGGGGCGATCGGCGCGATCCAGCTCGGCGACGAACCGGCCGGCCCCAAGCGCTTCCAGGGCGACGAACGCACGCCGGAAGGCCGCTATACGATCGACTACGGCAACCCGGACAGCGCCTATCACCTGTCGCTCCATATTTCCTATCCCGATGCGCGCGATGCCGCCTTCGCGGCGTCTTACGGACGGCACCCCGGCGGCGCGATCTTCATCCATGGCCAGCCGAACGGCCATCCGGGCCGCGTTCCGGGCGACTGGACGGACGGCTGCATCGCCGTATCGAATGCGGAAATCGAATACCTCTGGCAAGTGGTGCCCGATGGCGCCGTGATCGACATCCTGCCCTGACAGGGCTGGATTTCAGAAGTCGATCGCGATTCCGTTCTTCACCCAGTCGCCGTAGCGCGTGGGGGAAAGCCCGTCCGGGTCTTCCGAATTGGCGGGCGGCGCCGCGGGTTGGGGCGGCGGCGTGTCGCTCCAGTAAGCGGGCTTCACGAACTTTCCGGAGCGTGAGGGTGCGCGCTGGGTCATGCTTCACACATGGGCGCGCTGGCCTGCGAATGCAATTGCGGATAGGGGCGGCGCGATGGATATTCCGGGACTTCCCGCGCGCAAGGCCGCGCTGCGCATGCTGGATGCCGTGCTGCGGCGGGGCGAAACGCTGGAGCAGGCTGGCGGCGCGGCGCTGCAACACGTCCGCGCTCCGGCCGACCGGGCTCTGGCGCACGCCATCGCGGGCGAGGTGCTGCGCTGGCTGACGGACCTCGATGCGCTGATCGATTCGGCGACGCGCACGCCCTTGCCGGGCGATGCCAAGCCGCGCGCGGTGCTGCGCCTGATGCTGGCGCAGTGGTTGAGGCTGGAAACGCCGCCCCACGCGGTGATCGCAACCGGGCTGCCCTTGCTCTCGGGCGGGCCGAGGCGGCTGGCGCATGGCGTATTTTCCACGCTGGTGAAGCGCGAGGCCGCCTTGCCGGACGTGCCCACGCTGCCCCCCGCCGTCGCCGCGCGCTGGGCTGGGCGAACGGGTGCCATCGCCGCCGGGCTTGCCTCGCCGCCGCCGCTGGACCTTGCCTTGCGCGATGCGGGCGCGACCGGGGAATGGACGGAGCGGTTGGGCGGCGTGTCGTTGATGCCCGGTCATGTGCGCGTGGCGCGCGGCACTCCGGTCGAGGAACTGCCCGGCTATCGTGAAGGCGCGTGGTGGGTGCAGGATCTGGCCGCTTCGCTCCCCGCGCGGTTGCTGGGGGCCGGGGAAGGCCGCCGCGTGCTGGACCTTTGCGCCGCGCCGGGCGGCAAGACGCTGCAACTGGCGGCGGCGGGCTGGCGGGTCACGGCGCTGGACGTGAACGCGAAGCGGATGGAACGCGTGCGCGCCAACCTTGTCCGCACCGGACTGTCGGCCGATCTCGTCGTGGCGGATGCCCTGAGGTGGGAGCCGGGCGCGCCGTTCGACGCGATCCTGCTCGATGCGCCCTGCACGGCGACAGGCACCTGCCGCCGCCACCCGGACGTGCTGCATCGCATCGGCCCGCGCCAGATCGCGGAGATGGCGGGCATCCAGGTCGTGCTTGCCGAACAGGCCGGGCGCTGGCTCGTACCCGGTGGGCGTCTGGTCTATGCCGTTTGTTCGCTGGAACGCGAGGAAGGCGAGGCCATTGCCGCGGGCCTCGCGCTCACGCCCGATCCGATCCGCGCGGAGGAAGTGCCGCCCGGCATCGCGCTCACCCCGGAAGGCTGGCTCCGCAGCGACCCCGGCATGCTGGCCGGAGCGGGCGGGCTGGACGGCTTCTTCGCGGCGCGCTGGCGGCGCTAGGCTTTGGCTTGCGCGGCGAAGCTCTTGCGCAGCTTGTGAAGCTTGGGCGGGATCGTGGCGAGGCAATAGGGATTGCGCTGCCCTTCGCCTTCCCAGTATTCCTGATGATAATCCTCCGCCGGATACCAGGGGGCGGGCCCCTCGACTGTCGTGACCACGCGCCCGCCGTGTTCCGTGTTGGCGCGCTCGATGGCGGTTTGCGCTTCCGCCCGCTGCGTCTCGTCCAGCGGGAAAATCGCGGAGCGGTATTGCGTGCCTATGTCGTTGCCCTGACGGTTCAATTGCGTCGGATCGTGTGTCGCCATGAAAATGTCGAGCACTTGCGAATAGCTGACCGTTGCCGGATCGAACGTCACCCGGATGGCCTCGGCATGTCCGGTCGTGCCGCCGCACACCTGCCTGTAGGTGGGATCGGGAACGGTGCCGCCGATATAGCCGCTTTCCACTTCGCTCACGCCGATCACGTCGCGGAATACCGCTTCGGTGCACCAGAAACATCCGCCCGCCAAAATCGCGGTTTGCTGCTCGGCCATGGCTCGGTTACTCCTTCGCAGGGAAAGATAGGGGGCAGGGCGTGTCTTGTCATCGGTCCGAGAGGAAGGAAGCCATGTCGAAATTGATCGCCGCCGTTTTGTGCCTGAGCCTTGCGGCCACCGCGCAGGCGCAGGAAACCACGCTCGTTCCGTTGCCGCCCGCCGTATCCGCGAAGGCCGTCGATCCCGCGCTGGCCGCCGCCGTCGCCGATCCCCGCCGTGAGGCGGATCGCGCGCGCGACCGCTGGCGCCATCCCGCCCAGACGCTGGCCTTCTTCGGTGTGGCGCCGGACATGAAAGTGGGCGAGTATGCACCGGGCGGCGGGTGGTATTCGCGGATTCTGGGCGCCCATCTGGCGCCCAGCGGCAAGTTCGCGGGCCTGTTCTTCAATCCCGACGCCGGACCGTTCAATGAAAAGACGCGGGACGGCATTCGCGCCGGCATCGCGAAGTTCCCCGCCGACGTGGCGGGCTGGACAGGGCAGCCGGCGGAACGTTTCGCCGCATTCTCGCTCGGCGCCGTGCCCGAAGGCGAAAAGGGCACTTTCGACCGCATCATCGTCATCCGCATGATGCACAACCTGATGCGCTGGAACATCGCGGACAGCGAGATCAAGGCCATGCGCGATCTGCTGAAGGACGGCGGGCTGATCGGCGTGGTCCAGCACCGCGCGAAAGCGGACGCGCCGTTTTCCTATGCCGACGGCAGCAAAGGCTATCTGCGGGAGGCGGATGTGATCCGTTTCATGGAAGTGAACGGGTTTGAGCTTGCCGCCCGTTCGGACATCAACGCGAACGCGGCGGACAGTGCCGACTGGCCGGATGGCGTCTGGACCTTGCCGCCCGCTCTCGCGAAGAAGGACGTGGATCGCGCGCGCTATGAAGCCGTCGGTGAGAGTGACCGCATGACGCTTCTGTTCCGCAAGCGCCCCTGATAGACGCCCGCCGTATGACCGAGATTGCCGTAGCCGCCCTGCAACTCCCCCTGAACGCGCCTGACGAGCGCGAGAACATCGCCGCCGTTTCCGCTCTGGTGGAGCAGGCGGCGGGACAGGGCGCGCAAGTGATCCTGCCGCCGGAACTGTTTTCCGGCCCCTATTTCTGCAAGGTGGAGGACGAGGCGCTGTTCGCGCTGGCCCGGCCCATGGCGGAGCACCCTTCGGTTATTGCCATGCGCGCGCTGGCCGGGAAGCTGAAAGTCGCGATCCCCACCAGCTTCTTCGAGCGCGACGGCCATCACTATTATAACACGCTGGCCATGATCGGCCCGGACGGCGAGGTCATGGGAACCTATCGCAAAAGCCACATCCCCGATGGGCCGGGCTATGAGGAGAAATATTATTTCCGCCCCGGCAACGACGGTTTCAAGGTTTGGGACGTGTTCGGCGCGCGCATCGGCGTGGGCATCTGCTGGGACCAGTGGTATCCCGAATGCGCGCGCGTCATGGCCCTGATGGGTGCGGAACTGCTGTTCTATCCCACCGCCATCGGGTCTGAGCCCTACGACGCCGATCTCGATACCAGCCGCATGTGGCGGCGCGCCATGCTGGGCCACGCGGTATCGAACTGCATGCCGGTGATCGCGGCCAACCGCATCGGCGAGGAAGACGGCCAGCGATTCTACGGGCATAGCTTCATCGCGGACGAATGGGGCGATTTCCTGTGCGAATACGGCGCCGGGGAAACGGGCGTCCTGACAGCGCGCATAGACCTTGCCCGTGCCGCCCGGCACCGGGCGGGCATGGGCTTTTTCCGCGATCGCCGCCCGGAGCTTTACGGCCGCATCTGCCGGGACGTCTGACTCGCGTGAAGCACCGCTACCTGATCGCGCTCGGCTCTAACGTGCGCCATGCCCGGCACGGGCGCCCGCAACAGGTGGTGCGCGCCGCGATCGAGGCCCTGGACAAGCTGGATCATGTCAAGGTCAAGGCAGCGTCTCCCATCATCGGCACTGCCGCTATGGGCCCGTCGCGCCGCCGCTTCGCCAATGCGGCAGCCATAGTGAAGACGCGGCTGGAGCCGGCCGATCTGTTGCGTGAACTCAAGGCACTGGAGGCTCGGTTCGGCCGGAAACGCGGCGGGCGTCGCTGGGGTGCGCGCGTGCTCGATCTCGATGTGGTGCTGTGGAGCGGCGGGATGTTCGCGGACGTGGGACTCGTCATTCCGCACCCGGCCTTTCGGGACCGGGCTTTCGTGCTGCACCCGGCGCTGTCCGTCGCGCCGGATTGGCGCGATCCGGTAACGGGACTTGCGCTACGCCACCTTCATGCCCGCTTGACCCGGCGCCGTCCGGCCCGTAACGGATCGGCGCCCGCAAGGCAGCATCGCTTCGGGGGGCCCTTAGCTCAGTCGGTAGAGCAACTGACTTTTAATCAGTAGGTCGCTGGTTCGAATCCAGCAGGGCTCACCATAATTTCAAACACTTAGCGAAAGCTAGTAGGTGTGAGAAAAGCTCATGTCCGTCTGGTGTCCGCCAGAGGAGACTTGGAAAATCGCTTGCGGCCCAGTGCAGTAAGGGCTGCTGATCGCACATTTGCGATTTTGGCGAGGGTTTCATGATACCAGTCGCCCACATAAGCGTTGCGCGAACTGACAGCTTTTCCTTCGGGTGTTCTCGGCCCCGTGGAAGACTTCCACGGTTTTGTTTGCCGAATGATTTCCGCTTGCCGGGCGCGCCGCTCGGGCGTCCACGCTGACTTCGTGCCCATGGCCTTTACTCCTGTTCAGTTCGTTTTGGAGATTATGCTATAGAAGTCCATGCCTCAACCTGTCGATTTGCCGGGCCTGACAGGGGCCTTCCCATATCCCGGCTTGCAACCCGTAGCAGCGGGAAAGGCGAAGCCCGGTTCGGCAACTGGCGGGCGGCCACGGCAACCCCTTGGAATAGGTTTCGTCGAATGGCCGCCACTGGGATGCCGGATCGAGCGACAACAGGGTGAACCACAATCCGGGCCTGCCATATTTGCGGAGCACCCGCTGCCAGCGTTCCGGGTCGCGGAACCTTGCGTGCAGATCGGCATGACACCGCTTGCAGCAGCCATAGACATCCAGCGGCTTTCGATAGTCTTCGCAGTGAAGGAACCGATAGTCTCGGCTGCGGATACTCACACCGGGCATCTTCGCAGATGGTGCAAGCAGTCGGACGCATCAGCCGTCCATCCCGGATCGCGGCATTTTGAACCGGCGTCACGGCGCAACGCGAAGACCATGAACTCCCATTATAGTGGCACTCCCATGGTCGGGGTCGCCGATCAGCCATGGCGGTCTCCGAGCCCGCACCTGATCTTGACAAGCATCTTGTCGAGCGAGGTGACGCCCATCCGCAGTTGGCAAGTCAAGCACCTGTTGCATGTCCGGCGTGTTGTCGCCCCGCTGTCCCTCCATGGCGACGGCGTGCATGTCCTCCAGTGCCGCCGTGACATCGGCGAAGAGCCGGGGGCCACCATTTCGTGTTCTTGCCGCCTTTGGTCCGTCCGATCAGACGCCCGAGATCCCCTTTTTTACCCCAAGGCTGGAAGCCGTGCGGTGGGCCTTGAGATAGGTCGCGTCGATCATGACGGTCTGC